>MDTG01118328.1_pt1 | contig 87693 bp, 63 predicted proteins | sample 811421 | NCBI WGS metagenome assembly MDTG01 (sample SAMN05326645, study PRJNA326480) | marine metagenome | isolation source: seawater | place: Pacific Ocean: South East | collected 2011 | reverse complement strand
TGTAGAGCACGATGTGAAGCTTACTTTTGATGACGTACTGATTAGACCTAAGCGCAGTACGCTGGTTTCTCGGTCCGATGTTACACTCGTAAGGGAGTTCAAGTTCAGGCACTCGGACACCACTTGGACGGGCGTCCCCATTGTCGCGGCCAATATGGACACGACTGGGCTTTTCGAAATAGCCAAGGCCCTACAAGGGCACAAGATGCTGACATGCCTGCAGAAGTTCTACTCGACTAGGGAATGCGAAGATGCCTGGTCTGACGGGGTCGATCCAGGATTCGTGGCAATAACATGCGGCTCCACGGAGAACAGCTTCGAGCTTCTCAAGAGGAAGATGGCTACCAATGGGGGCACTTCCATGATTTGCGTCGATGTCGCGAATGGCTACAGGGAGGTCTTCCTCGACTTCATCAAGAGTATCCGGGAGGGTTTTCCCGATTCTATCGTCATTGCCGGTAACGTCGCCACCAGGGAGATGACCGAGGCACTAATCCTAGCTGGTGCTGATATTGTCAAGGTCGGAATAGGGCCAGGATCGGTTTGTACTACCAGGAAGGTCGCGGGCGTAGGTTACCCGCAACTCTCTGCCATAGCCGAGTGCGCGGATGCGGCTCACGGACTCGGTGGGCACGTGATGGCAGATGGTGGATGCTCATCCCCCGGGGATGTGGCGAAGGCTTTCGCGGCCGGTTCGGACTTCGTGATGCTGGGCGGGATGTTCGCTGGGCATGATGAGTCCGGGGGGGAGCTAGTTGAGGCGGATAACGGAAAGAAGTACAAGTCCTTCTACGGCATGTCGTCCGCCAAGGCAATGGAAGAGTACTACGGGGAGGTGGCTAAGCACCGAGCCCCGGAGGGCAAGGAGGTGAGAGTCCCTTACCGCGGTTCTCTCGAGGATACGATCCAATCCATACTTGGGGGAGTGAGGTCTGCTTGCTCATACGTCGGTGCGCGCAGAATCAAGGACCTCCCCAAATGCACGACCTTCATCAGAGTCACACAGACGACCAACGAAGTCTACCAGAGGTTCAACGTCGAAGAGTGAAGTCACACATCAAGAACGACTTGGGCGACCCATCCAGGACCCTCGAATGAGGGGATATCATTACTCACCCCTGGCAGCAACTCGCCCTCTTCGACCCTCCTAAGGATGAGTTCGTGCATCGTTACTGCCTTGACTTCTATCTCTCTCTCCACTGAATCAGAATCGACCCAGGAAACCTGTGAGGAAATTATTCCATCGTTAATCGAGATTGAGTTTCCCACGAGCCACTTGTCTTCGCCATCGCACCTGTAGAGCACCTCCTCCATCCACCTTACCATGCCCCTAGGTAGGTCATCGTCCTCGATGGAGACTGACCAGGTTCCTGTGTGTCTCACTAGTGAGTTTACTGTTTTAGCTCCTGACTCTGAGAGCTGGATGGCCTGCATTCCCAATGTGGCCTCCTCTATCGCGCCCTCTGGGCTACTGGAAAATGCCCTGATTCCTATGTCGGCCGTAGTCGGTAGAATCCACCATGACATCCTATCGTCACTCCCAGTAAGCCCCATGGCATGAACGAAGCGGTCAGGAGAATGAGTCGCACAACTCTCCCTGTGAGGGGAAGCTGGTTGGATCCTTCGGGTGTGTATTCCACTTATTCTCGCACTTGTTGGTGAATCCATCTCCATCAGAGTCTACGTTCGAGTCGGCGGGGTCGAATGGATCGAATCCGAAGTAATACTCCCATCCTGCCCACATCGAGTCGTCGTCCTGATCCTGGTGATATACCTCGGAACCGTCCTCCCAGATATCGCCGTCTGTGTCCGGATCGACGGGGTTTGTGCCGTTCTGGAACTCCTCGAAGTTGGTGTAATTCTCCAGGTCGTTGTAGAACCTCTCTCCCTCCACGGTCTGGGGGTCGATGTGGCACTCTGAGTTCTGGGGGTTGTTCCAGCCCGGGCAGTATCTATTCATCAGGTGAGTGCGATTGAGACCATCGCCATCGAAGTCCTGTTGTCCGTCGTCGGTTCCGTCTAGATCCGAGTCTGGCATACGAGGGTCCATCGGCCCCCTGGCGCCTAGAGCAGTGAGGGTGTAATTGTCGACGAGTCCGGACATTAGTGCCTCCTCGGAGTAGGTGACCTCCCAGCCATCGGGCAGCTTGTCGCCATCGGTGTCGTCATCGACGGGGTTTGTGTCCCACCTATCTGGTGCCTCCATTGCATTGAGTAGTGTGTCATTGTCTATGTCGAATGCCGAATCGGGCATTGATCCGTAAGAAGGATCGAGGGCCCATCTCCCGTTGGCGGGAATGTTGAATCCGGAGATATTCATCTCCCACAGGAAATACTTGGGGTCCATCTGGCCGTCCCCATCCCTATCTCCGGAAGTCGAGAATCCTGTAAGGTAGTTGCTCCATACCCAGCCACCCGGCCCTAGTCCGCATTCAACTATGGAATCGCAGCCAGGAGGGAGCCACCAGTCAGTTACGACCCAGAGGCTGTGGCTCTTCGTATTCTGTTGGACTGAGAACACTTGCATCTCCCAGCCATCGGGTTGCATGTCCCCGTCCGTGTCATTGTTCAGCGGGTTAGTTGGTTGCTGCCATGGACGAGGGACGTATAGGACCTCGCCCCCGTCATTTAGTCCATCGCCGTCACTATCTGCGTTGTTGGCGTGGGTGATATACTGATCTTCTCCATCGATCACCTCCTCGCCATCCTGTAAACCGTCATTGTCGGTGTCGAACGCGGATGCGTTGGTGAAGTAGACGGAGCCGTTCCAAACGAATCCGTCCATTGCCTCGGTGAAGTCCTCGAGGCCGTCTGAGTCCGTATCGCTGTCGGTGGCATTGGTGAAGGTCGTGTAGTACTCCATTGAGTCCGAGAGTCCGTCCCTATCGGTATCGTAGGCACCGGGGTCGCTCCTGACTATCACGTCCCTTACTCCGTGGTCGACGATTCTAATTGTCCACCCTATTACTTCGATTCCATCAATGAGTCCGTCCGAGTCAGTGTCGGGATTTAGTGGATCTGTGGAACGGCCATCGACTAATCCGTCTCCGTCTCGATCACGTGCATTGTACTCGTCCAGATTTGTGAACCTCTCTGACTCTTCGACTACGATGATTAGGTCCTGTAGCCTACTGGTGACTTCTTGGCCTACTGAGACTTCTATGTGGTAAACCCAACCAGCCGTCTGGGTCTTGATTGGGATATTCACATACTCGCTGTCCTGAACTGTCCTGACCCAGAGGACCGTCCTATTGACTTGGACGAAGTCGCCCACTTCAACGGTAATCGACTGGACTGTGGATACGCCCACCATTTCGTCATACCTGACAGCTCCATCTCCATCGGCGTCATAACCATCGAAGTCAGGATCCTCATCGGCGTTACTTCCGTCGTTCGGGTGGATGCCGCTGAGGTATTCCCAGCCGTCTGGCATCTGGTCATTATCGGTGTCGGGATCCAATGGGCTGGTGAAGTTGGATGGCCCCCATGTGTATGCGACCTCGTATTCCTCGACATTGTTCAGTCCGTCTTCATCATTGTCGCCGTAAGCATCTGTGGCGTTTGCCGGGTCTAGCAGGCTCCCGTAGCAGTACTCGAAACCATCTGGCATTCCATCTCCATCAGTATCCCAGTCCCCTGGTCCATTCAGCCTTCCGTCGTTGTCCATGTCCTGCTCGAACCAAGTCAAGTCTCCTGGCTCACTCATGAATTCTGTGTAGGGGGCCTGTAGGCTCAAAGTCCCGAATACGGGGACTCCGCAATGGACTCCGAGATCTATGTAGCCAAATGCGATCTCATGCCTGTCAGCAATTAGGTCGCCATCACTGTCCTCCTCAAGGGGGTTTGTGTCGTACCTTTCCTCTACGAAGTTCCTAAGTCCATCAGGAGTCGGTTGCTCTAGATCCAAGGCCGCATCGCACGAAATCTCATCATCTGCATTTGAAACCATGCCATACTCGGCATTTGTTAGTTCGTTCTTGATCTGCTCCCTCATTTCAGGACCTTGGCTGTTGATTGTCCCATCGGGGGTCAAGAAGTAGCAGTCCCTGTTTGCATTTAGTGGGTCCAGGAGCCTGAGAACCCCTGCAGGGGTATCGATTTCGTGAACGTACATTGATTCCCACTTGTCGTTTAGTCCATCATCATCCGAGTCACTATCCATGGGCTTGGTGCCCAATGCGGCTTCCTCGGTATTTGTTAGTCCGTCTCTATCGGGGTCCCCATAGGGGCCATTATCTGGATTTGGGAATGTCTCGTTCTGCTCCCCAGTATCGTCTTCATTGTCGGTAGAGTCGAATGGTATCTCTGACTCTGCCGGTTGCCCGTTGTCCAATGGGTCCAGTCCGTTTCGGACCTCCCAGCCATCGCTCAATCCGTCGTCATCGGTATCCGGGGTTCTCCAATCTGTGCCATACAGTGTCATTTCCATCCTATCTGAAATGCCATCCCCATCGGTATCGAGCCCCCCTTCGCCGGAGTTCCCTGACATATCAATATCAGAACCTGCTGGGTTGAATCCGCCTGATTCAGTAGTCGAGAGTCCCGCTCCTATGATGGTGTAAATTCCTGCGAGACACAGCGTTGCTACGATTGCAGTGACCGCGTACTGGTTGTGATTCATAGCCATCGGAACACCCCGGCCCCCTAGGGGGCCGACCCTTTGACATTGGGGACGGATATAACGTTTCACCGAAGTAGCGCGAAGGCGATATCAGCTAATTTCCCTGGCGGGGCGTATTTCGATAGTTAATTTAGAGTCCCTGATGACTGCATTTAACCTGCCATTTCTTCCGAATGCCCTTTCCCAGCAAGCAAGGAGAATACCACTAGAAATGGCAGGATGGAATGTTGATGAGAAATTGAATGCAACACCTCCATTTTCGCTGGTTGACTCTGCTGAAGTAACTTCTCCGAGGCCATTTCTCGACAAGTGCCTACGTGCCACTTGAATCCAGTCTGAATTGTTTCTTACCAAAACGTGGTGCCCCTCTGAGACGAATCTCTCTCTTGCCGAGTCCGCAGCGGCGGACCACCACAATGAGCGCGTGAACTCAATTCCCTCCCAAATGAAAGACTCTCTTCTACCGTCATGAATAGCATCGATATAGGGCAAGCAGTATTCCTCGAAGCGTCGCATTAAATCGAGATGGATGAACATCCTTCTGTCACCCATGATTGACCATTTGCCGGGCGAGTCGATCCTCAAGTCCAGCCAATTTTCCTCACTCCCGGCATCATTCCCCGGAGATAAAACAGAGGGATTTTTCCACTCCAAATTTGGAGGTTTTGGAGATGGGAATTTCGCGTCGTCTTGTGTAAGTGTAACGACTAATCCATCCTCCTTGCCCTCACTCCATAGAAACCGATGCCTCTTTCCCGTAGCGGCCTCCCATGAGGCAGTGATTACACCGGAGCAGATTGGTCCCGATGAGGGGTTTTCAATAAGTAATCTTGATTCCTCTTCATCTTCTAACAAGCCGAACCTGCCTAGGCCACTGGTCTCCCATAACAGGGATGTTCGCGACCACGTCCTTGGGTCTCTGCCAGTGGGCGAGTCGGACGTTCCAAGACCGATCATATACTCCTCATGCTCGAGAGCTGCATGGGCCAGGCGACGTCCGAGACTCTGGGCAGTCCTCCTCTCCAAACCTTGGAACCACAATTCAAACCACCCGGTCCCCACCCTCCATGCAATCTCATTTCTTCCCCTCATGGCATCGGAGTAAATTCCGTTTTCCAGAGGCCATCGGCCGATTATTTGGTCTTCGGAAGTTTCAGTGTTTCTTGAATTGGTCCTCAGGAAGTCGAAAAATCCCATTTTCAGACACCTAGGAACGACTCTATTCGGTCGAATGCTTCCGATAGGATATCTTCTGTAGGGAGGCAGACCATCCGGAAGTGCGACCTTCCGAACTCGGGCGAAAATCCAGAGCCATGGACCACGAGCACATGATGCTGGTGAAGCAGGTCCAGAACCCATTGTTTGTCAGAGTCGATTCTGTCATCAGAGATCTTCACAAATAGGTAGAATGCACCACCCGGTACTTCGCACTCCAGGCCCTCAATACCTCCTATTCGACTTATGCAATAGTCCAATCTCTTCTTGATACGTTCACGGTGCCCTTCCAACCAACCATGCTCATCGGTAAGGCCTGCAAGATACCCATGCTGTGCCGGAGTAGATGCACAGAGCCGACTGCGCAACAGACGCTCGACACCGTCTCTGACCAACGAGAGCCTTTCCTCGGGGTCATGCCACGCCATGTAGCCGATTCTCCACCCGGGGGCAAAGTACACTTTGGAGACACCATTCAAAACGATTACTGGAACGCTGGTTGATCGTGATGCTGCTGAGCAGAGTTTTCCTGTGAAATCTAGTCCGTCGTAAATCTCGTCGGCAATTATCGTGCATTTGGGGTAGTCCCGGGCTATTTCGATAAGTTGGTCGATTTCTGAAGATGTGGCGACATTTCCAGTCGGGTTATTGGGATTAATGAGGACCAAAAGACGGACGCTATTGTCCATTTTGGAACGGATATCGTCGAAGTCTATTCTCCAGCCATTGTCCTGGTCGAGGCGGTACTCAACGGTAGTGGCCCCATACATCTGCGGGTAGGCCATGTATGGAGGGTAGTGTGGACCTGGCGCCAATACTTTGGTTCCGTCTTCGAGGAAGGCGGCGAAAATAATCTGAAGAGCCTCTGTAACGCCATGGGTTACGTAAACGTCCTCATTGGAGCAGGCCCAGCCTTTTGCCGTCTCTGCAGCTGCGATTGCTTGGCGAAGTTGCGGTATGCCATACGAGGGGCCGTACCCATTGTCTTGGGAGTCGAGAGCCCTCTTGTAAGCTTCAATCATGTGCTCCGGAGTCGGCAGCCCCTCGAATGCGAGTGGGTCTCCGACATTGAGCCTGATAATTTCATGCCCCTCACTCTCTAACTTTATTGCAGGGACGACGACATCTCGAATTGCATACTCAATTGCTGCGGCCCGAGCTGATACATCGACCTTTTCGACCATCTTCTCACAACCCAAGTAGCTCGCGAGCTGCATCAAGAGCTGCAGGTATCCCATCGGGCTTTGACCCTCCCCCTTGGGCCATGGTTGGACGGCCTCCGCCCCCTCCCTCGATATGGCCCGCTATGGCCCGCAGGATTTCTGTGGCATCGTGCTTTTCAGCTGCTATGGTACCCTCCGTACATGCGACAATCAATTTTCCACCGTCATGCCTTGTCCCAAGGATGGCAAGCGTCGGATTGGTAGGATCGAGTGTCAAATTCTTCAGCATGGCCATGGGATTCGCATCGGGATCTATTTCCATAACAACGTAGGAAATACCGTCCTTGAGAACGGCTTCGTCGCCCCCTCCACTAGTCCTCAACCTGATTATCTCCGCCTCAAGCGACTCTATCTTTTTCTTCTGAGACTTCCACTCTTCGAAAAATCTAGTAACAGTTCCAGGGAGGTCATCGGGAGAGACTCCGAGGACTTCGCTTGACTCGTTGAGAAGGCGCTCTTGCGCCCTTGCATGCTCGCGCGCCGTCTCCCCTGCCACGACTTGCAGACGCTCCACCCCGTCTTGTACCTGACTGGACCGGATTATGCGTAACTCGCCAACTTGGCCTGCTTCATCATGATGCGTGCCCCCGCATGCCTGGGTATCAAAATCGCCAATTTTGATGATCCTTATCTCTTGATGCTTTGGAGGCCCTCCTTGGTATATCTGGAACCCGAATCTCGAATCCGCATCGGATCTATCCAAGACAATCTTCTCTACTAGTGGGTTGGAGTTTACTACTTCATTGGCCATATCTTCAATTTCATCAAGTTGCTCCCTTGAAAGTCTGGAGAAATGTGTAATGTCGAGTCTTGCATACTGGGCGCCTTTGCTGGAGCCAGCTTGCCAGACATGTGGCCCTAGCAACTCCCTAGATGCCCCCCCTACAATGTGAATGGCAGTGTGGTGATCCATGAGCTGCTTCCTCCTAGTCCAGTCGATCTCGCCCTCGATCGGGCCGGCAATCAATTCGGTGTCGGCAAGATGGATGATAATGCCATTCTGCGACCTTGTGTCCAGGACACTTGCTCGGTTACCGCCTTGCGAAATTGCGCCCTGGTCGCCCAATTGGCCGCCTCCTTCGGGATAGAAGAGTGTTCTGTCCAGGATTATGGCATGGCTCGGAGAGCCTTCGACCTCTCCAGTTAGTGATAGCGCGTGGAGCTGCTCCTGTGAAATTTCGATACACCTGAGAATCTCGGCTGAGAATTTGGTTGAGCTTGTATCATTGTAATAATCAGCGGATGTTTGATCCAAACCACCAAGATCGAAAATCTCGGCCTGCTTCCGCGCCTTTGCTGCCGCCTTGGTCATTATTGCATTTCTAGCCGCCATGTCTGCGGCAAAACCGACCCTTACAGAGAGGTTTTTCCAGCCGAGTCCTGCGGCTATTGATACGACCATCTCAGGATTAAGGCCCCTCTCCTCGGAAAGTCTGAATAGAGTCTGGTCATCAATTTCCAAAGATTCTTTGGAGACTCCCTTCAGTGCAGTCCTCACTGCTGCCTCTCCCTTTCTCAGCATCTCGTGGTACCTCGACTCCTCCAATTCTAGAATCATGAGTATACCCGATCTGCTCTGGGGGAATGGCGAGATATCCATGTTGTTGTCCATGTGGTGGGCTGCGAGTTCAGACAGGCTGGCGTTAATTGAGAGGGAGTCCCTCATCCTGCAAACTCTCCTAGCCAGCATCCTGGATAGATATCCTGCCTTCGAATTACTTGGGACTAGGCCATCACCAAGCATGTTACAAATTGCGTGCATATGATCGGGTATGGCGTAAATTGAAGAGAGCGGTTCTGTGACCCTCTTCAACTCATCAACAGAAACCGAGATTCCGCTTTCGGAAAGACGTCTCGAGAGGTTCACGTACAGCTCCTCAACATCCGTGCCGACATCGATATTGAGAATCCCTGCTAGTCTTGACAATTCGCCGAGTAATGAGTCCATATTGGCGTCTATTCCGGACGAAGAAAGGATCTTCTCAAAACCGGACAAGCCCTTCAGCCAATTGACAGACTCCGGATATATCGCCTCGTAGATCGTCGGAGTTCCAGCAGCAGCCCAACAGAATCTCTCCAATCCGTATCCCGTGTCTATGATCTGAAGATCCATTTCACTATACATCTGCCCCTTGATTTCGATATCCCCTGAGTCGTCTTCCTCAAGGTTCATGAAAACCAGAGTAGCTAATTCGAGGCCGCCGACTATCACCTCCAATGCAGGTCCCGCATTGCCCCCTCCCGACCATGGATTCTCTACATATGTAATTGATATTGGATCGATTCCAAGAGTTTTCGTCAATAGCTCGTCGCAATACCTCACGCACTTATCGATCCAATAAACCACGTCGTCATCTTTGGGCCTATTGAATGCGTGATGTGCCATCATCTCGAATGTTGAAAGGTGCCTTCCCGATCGTCCGACTGCAGCCACGTCAGTAAGTCTGATGCAGGGTTGACTGATGGTGAGGGGATTTTCCGGAGGAGGGACCTGACCGCTAGTGACATGAGGCTGGAAGTCGGCAATACTGGCAATAGTCAGATGGATATCGTCCCTCCACCTAGCAATCACAGGATATGGGTCTATTCTGGAATGGCCCCTTTTCTCAAAGAACGAAAGGAAGACCTCCCTCATTTCGTCCTTGAGTTCTTTTCCCCTCGACTGGAAACCACTGATTATTGGGCTTCCAATGAATGTATATGGGTCCTCGGAGGTGTCTCCGCAGGTATCCCTTCCCTCATCCCTGGTCCAGAATCTCAAACCGGAAACTCTGCAAATTCGCAAGGCATGTTCGGACTCTTCCCAGAAGGGAATCTCGATATTACCGAAGGTCACAATGCGCCGCTCCTCGTTTCCGCATTGAAGGGGTCGACTTGAATTCGATTGTCTTCAGACGTGCGTCGTGTTGAAAGCCGACGGTATTCAGGGTGGACCATGACGTCCTCGTGGAGGAAGAATATCGAGAGCGATGGCCCCGGAAGGATCAGGATCCGGAAACATGGCCAAATGCTCACCGATGCCATCCTTGTTGCGGATGAATCACAAATTGGCGTAGGGATAGACGACAGGTCCCCCTCTCAACTGGTAAACACTGCTTCTATGCCTGGAATCGTGGGTGAAGCATGGGCCATGGCTGATTGGCACTTCGGATACGGATTCCCAATTGGGGGCGTAGTCGCTACGGACGTCGACTATGGCGAAAATGGGGGTTCGATTTCCCCAGGGGGAGTTGGATTCGATATTAATTGCGGAGTCAGGCTATGCTCTACGGATCTAGCAATCGATGATGTGGATCCGAAGTCACTGGTCTCGGAGCTTTCAGAATGCATTCCTTCGGGGGCATCAAGCAAGGGAGGAGTAATACTGAATTCGGGTGAAATGGACTCAATACTATCCAGGGGCGCTTCGGCCGCAGTAGATTTAGGGCTGGGGGAATTCGATGATTTGGCCGCCATAGAATCGAATGGCGTACTGGAGAGTGAAGAGCGCTCTGTTGGCGATAGGGCCCGAAAGAGGGGGACAAAGTCAATGGGGACTTTGGGCTCGGGGAATCACTTCCTAGAGTTGCAGGTAGTGGACAGGATTGTTGACGAGCAGGCAGCATCGGCATTTGGTCTTCGTGAGGGGCTGGTAACTGCGATGATACACACTGGCTCTCGTGGCCTCGGCCACCAAGTATGTTCGGAACATGTTGCCAACATCGAGTCGAGGTACAAGCAAGATGGGGAATTATGGCACTCTAGTGAGTGGGGCATTACTCTTCCAGATAGGCAGTTAGCGGCCGCACCCATCCATAGTCGCGAGGGTGCTTCCTATCTCGATGCGATGAGCGCTGCGGGGAACTTCGCATTTGCAAATAGATCGACACTCACGCAGAAACTCAGAGATGTGATGCGAGGGAGGTTCGGGAGGGATGGGGACCTCGATGTGGTATACGACGTGAGTCACAATATTGCTAAAATCGAGGATCACGTGGTTCATGGTAAATCTTGCAAATGCTGTGTTCATAGGAAGGGGGCCACCAGAGCACTGGGTGGCGATCACGCCGAGCTTGCCGCGCGTTTTTCTGGAGTGGGGCAGCCGGTTTTGGTACCAGGCGACATGGGGACTGCATCGTGGGTACTAGCTGGTCCAAAGAAGGGCGCGAATGCGGCCTTCTCCTCGTCCTGTCATGGTGCGGGAAGGAAGATGTCGAGGACTGCGGCCAGGAATTCGATAGACTCAGGCCAGTTGCTCAGGAGGCTGGAAGAGAGCGGGGTGCATGTGCGTGCTAAAACTCCGAATGTTCTCTCCGAAGAGGCCCCAGAGGCATACAAGGACGTTGATGACGTAATTGAGCTGACTTCCAAAGCCGAGCTAGCTAGGCCAGTGGCCAGATTGAGGCCTTTCGCGGTAATTAAGGGATAGTCACTTGTCCCTGTAGACTATTTCGATAGCATCGCCATCTTGGATAGAGTAGTTTTCGAACTCATCAGAAATTTCCCCATTGACATACATCACGATTTCACTATCCTCATCTGCTAAGCTATCGATGATCTTGCTCTCACTGAATTCCTTTTCCCATATCTGGAAAAAGGCCCCTATGGGGGCTTCCATTGCACTGGGGGTCTCGATATGGAGTGTCCCGGAGTCATCATGAGTATGGATGCCCCTCATCCCATCGCATGTTGAGTCAGAGATACCCACATTTGGGCCCACGGGATACTGCTCGCCATTAATCACGATACTCAGGGACGCATGGATATGAGTCACTAATCCGTTGTGACCATCCAGGCAAACGCTAGTTATTTCCCACTCTTCAACCAGTGGCGTATCATCGGAGGGAATTGCCAGAACAACGAGGAACGCTATCGTCATGGCCCCTGCAAGAGTCAGGGCAGCAGACTCGGCCTTCACATGTCCCCGGTGAGGAGGTAGTATTTCACATGCAGTATCCGCGTTTGGGCTGGTTCGGAATTGTTGGAGCGGCTCCTGTCTGGACCCCATCGGACTCCTCCATGATTATGGTCAGGAGGGTTTTCACCAAGTTCCTTAGTTCCTCGACCTCTTCCATCATTTCGTCAATCGTTAAGCTATCGCCTTCCTCAGTCACGCAATCCCATCCCGAGGAATCCCTTCCTCAGATTGCAAAGCGTCAAAATTGGCCTATAAACACCTAAGGTAACTGGGTTGATGAGGCGCCGATTATGGATGGCTATTTGGGTTCCCGACTAGTCTTCGTCTTCACTCCAGGGCTCATCCTCGTAGTATTCGTCATCCTCATCGTCGTAGTAGTAGTCATCGTCGCCCCTTCCTCTGGTCATGAAGAAGCCGATCATCGCTACGGCAAGGACAACTACCGCACCGATAATCATGATCGATGAATCCGTCCCTCCTTCGGATGTCGGAGGGGGGACCACACTGATTCCCGTTACAGGCGTGTTTGCAGCCGCGAAGTCGATCTCTGTCAACTGCCCATCCCCATCAATGTCCATGACGAGATAAAGGTCTGGCTGCCCGGGTGATGTGGCCTCCCACATGAAGGTCGCTCTGACACTAGTTGTCTCTGCTGGAAGGTCGATTTCGGTGTCTCCTGACTGAGTGGTAACAGACGGCTTCCACCTCTGCTCCAGAGTTCCATCGGCCCCCTCTTCCAGAGTAAGCTCGTATAGGCCGACAGTGACCGTTCCGTCCCTCTTTCCAGTGTTCTCCCAGAATGTGTCTATCTTGACCGTCTCGCCCATCAGAGGGGTGGCGGTACTCACTATTGAGCGTGAATATTGACCCAGGAACTCCATAATTCTCAGAGTTGGGATCCTTGGAGCGGCCTCACTTCCCAGTCCTGAAACCTCGTTTCCTGCCTTGTCGGTTGATGTCACATAGAATGCGATCTGATCACCCTGCTCTATCTTCATCTGATTGAGGGGGGTGAAGTCCAGGTGGGCCTGATACAGAGCGCTACCGTCACCGGACGAGATTAGCTGGAGCTCTCCGGTATCCTCTGTGCCTGCAACCTGGATTCCTCCCCTGAGGTAGTACCATGCAACCTGCAGGGTGTTTTCATCCTGCATTCCAATTTCGTCATTCATTGTTATTGAGACAGTGACGTCATCTACGAGATCCGACTCTATTATTGTCAAAGAAGAATCAGGATATGCCATCTGATCGAAAAGGGCTGTTGGTGACTTGCTGTCCACTGTGACTGAAACATCACTATTCGTAATTGATGTTCCCTCTCCCCTTACATTCAGTACGTCGGTCTGCACGGGCATGGTGGGATTCAGTGGAACCCTGGCTGGAAGAACCATTGATACCGAGAATGAGCCATCCAGCTCCACCCCGGAGTTAACGACAACTTCCTGGGTCCCGTATATCACCATGGCCTCAACAGTTAGGTCATCTGGGATATCCGAGGCAACTACTCCTGAGCCAGCATAATAGACGTGTCCGTCGATTGTGAACTCGTCCCCCTGCCTGAGGTAAAGGGCGGATCCATCATTCTCCATGATGGGAGGGGTCAGATCTTCCAGTAAGTCCGGGATTGCTACGTATCTGTTATCTAGGTCCCATGACAATGCGCCGATATTGTTATCCCATTCTACCGTGTTCAGATCGTCCATTATGCTGACGCTTGGCTTACAGCTTGATTGCTCCTCGTTTCCTTCAGTATCAGGGTCGTCGTGCTCCCAGGGGAAGTACCACGAAATCTCGAATTGTATGGATAGTTGAGTCACGGATGAAGTCACTTGCTGTGTTTGCGCGGATATTGGCGTGACGAGACTGTCGGACGCAGACCAAAGTGTACCCCTCGATGGGTCGTAGGACATCTTTCCGATTTGTGTCGGCCCATCTCCGCATAGCATCACAGTTACATTGTCCAGAGTGTTGATTCCATTCGCCTCATCTATCTGCATAGTGAATGTGTGCTGAACTCCAGCAAGAAGGAAGCCTATCTCAGAGTCAAGATCGTATCCCGATGAAAGTATGGAAGTTGGCTCATCCGTCGCGACTATGACTGTAGCCCATGAATTCTGTGCGCCGGGACTTCCTCCCGTTCCTCCATCCTGATAAGAAAGTCCAGCCCAGTCCGTCCCCTCTAGGTAGAGGTGCACGGGGCTGTTGAATTCTTGTGCCGAAACATCGATTGCTACGAAGTTTACTTGCTGTTGCCCTGTCATGCCCGGAGAGAGTGGTTGAGACTGAGACTGGTACTCCGACTCGTCCGCGATACCATCGGAGTTTGCGTCGTCGACGCTGCCCCTCCAGTATCTCAGGGTCAGTAGTTCGCCCCTAGCCTCCCCCTCGTCAATGGTGACGAAAACTGAGAGTGGGACTGTTGGCTCCCAGACCTTGGCATGCGCGTCCTGCAGCCCGGTAGGGGTGTTGACCTGAATCGGACCAGCAACTGGAGGATTGGAATCCATAGTCACTGTAATTTGAGGCGGCACCCCGGTCACGTCCTCTGCGCCGACGCTGAATCCTGTGGGTCCCACAGACAACATTAGTGGAGACAATGTGACCTGTGAAAGACCTGGGTCAGGCGTTACTATGCCGCCGAATTGCCCATCATCGCCGACCGACAAGGAGAATAGGCTTCCTGACATGTTCAGTCCGACTTGGAAGTCCGACATGTCAGGTCTAGCATTGGGCGAGTCCTGGAACCTTACCGTGCCAGTAATGTTGAGGTCGTTGCCCTCCTTTGCAGGGAATGGGTAGAACGAAGAGTACTGGTTTGAAAGGAGTCTTCCATACTCGTCTCTAACTTCGAACGAATCAATCTGGAGATCGTTCTCGACAGCCTTGGAGCCACCTTGGCCACTGTGGGAAACCGCAGGCCAAACAGTCTCGCCATACTCGTCATAGGCCTGAGCGACCCATCGAATCGAGTCGACGTCGTCCCAATTCCAATTTACATCGAATACCCAAGTTACCGTGACGTCGTCATAGCCGTCATTGTGCGTGGTAATGGCGACACTTGAGGCACCCATGGGGGCCACGTTGCTCCCATACGACTGTGTGAATGAAACTGAATCAGTGCCTTGGCCCCAGAGGCCGTCGGCACTATTCTCAACTTCGAACATCAGTATCTGCCCGTCGGAAGCGGTGCCCTTCAGTGTGATGTGGGATATCATCGAATTATCATCCAAATGGTGGTGCATGGTTTCAATCTCCACTGAATTGCCGTCTGGGAATAGCGTATTGGGAACCTGGAAATCCCTGTTTGTTAGGACATAGTCGAATTTCATATCCCCGTCTATCGAAACAGCTCCAGAGACTGCAGAAATTGTGACTGGGATTGAGACATCGGTCGGAGGTGGATCGTCCTGCGTCTGTGAATCGTGATATGATGAAACCATAGGCCCGAGTCCCGAGACATTCTCGAAAATCAAGTAGCTAATCCCTAAACGGGTGAGGGAAACGGTCTGTGCGGTGTTTGAAGTCACACTGACTGGGACTTCCTTCCATACCCTGCCCGTATCGACATCGGTATGGCTACCTGCAATTGCGTTAATGGCCATAATCTGACTGGAGTCGAGAATTGAATGGAATGGTTTCAGTGGCGATGTACTTGACTGAGAGGCCCCTGCAATCGAGACGCTTACTGGTGTTTCGAAGCCATCGGAATCCGGAGCGACCGAAACTATCCCATTATTGACGACCGCATTTGCTGGTAGTCTGACATTGACCGTGGTTGCGGTGGAGCCATCCAGATACATCACATCACTTGTTGTGAATGTGTCCATACCATCGGAGATTAGTGACTGCCATCCATAGTGGCCATAGTCGGAGCCAATTGGGAATGACCATTCTGTGGTTCCATCATCGAGGACATCGATTGAGGGGGAATCGGCTGGCTCAGCGAAATCGGCAGTCACCACAAGTCTGTCAATCCAGCCATTTGTTGGTAGGCTAACTGAAACTCCAAATCCTGGTTGTGGATATGTGAAAGATACTCCTCCCTGAGTCGTCTGACCCAGAGTCGCGCCATTTGAGTCTAGGATTGTGACCATTATGCCACCTGAGTAGTTCCCACCAAGGCTAACGCTCTTGATTGGTCTTGAAGATGGGGTGAACTGGGACGTTATCGTGCCGGCAATACTTGTTGCGTTGAGGAGACCGTCCACTACCTCTACTCCCGTGGACATACTCCATCCGTTGCCTCCTGAAGATGCAGCAGCGAGAATCCTCTTGCCTCCAACGTGTACCTTGAGTATCTCGGGAGATGATTCTTCATCATCTGTGTCCATCAGGACCTTGAGTCTGATCTGAGGATGTGTAGTTGTGTCAACACCAGAAAGTGAAATTGGGAATGATACGTTTGTGAATCCCGGGATATCAAGTCCAGAGTCCTTGTCTACGAGAGTCCCACGGACCCATGTATCATCAGGGATACTGGCAGTCACATCTATCCAGCCTAGGTTGAATTCGTCCATTGCAGAGGCATCTATTGTTGGGCTGAGCCATGCCCCTCCTTCGCCATAGTTTGCCAGAAGAACGCCGAAGTTGTCGATGTACCCCCCAGCATACTGAACGGACGTGTCGGTGTCTATCCTAAATCTAAACTTCAGATCGTCGCCGGCATAGGAATCGAGTGGTGCGATCAGGGTCTCGAATACGTTTCCATTGCCGCAGTCACCGCTCATCCATGCATTGTTTCCATACATTGCATTTCCTGAGTAACCTACAGAACCGTCGTACCATCCGGCAATTCCTGGGTCGAAGTACTGCCAGCCGCCGTTGTTTACCTTGATGTACAGGCCTACAGCATCCCAGTAGTTCTCCGTACATATCCACTTGTCGAATGTCAGTTGTGTAGACCCGTTTGCAGGTATCGAATAGGTTGGTGAAATGAGGTAGGCATCCGCGCCATTGCAATAAACACCGTTCAGGTTTGTCCCGTAAAGATACGGGAATGATGGCTCCTGAGTGCCTACTCCGGACGAGGATCCCAATTGGCCGTACTGCCAACCGCAAGAGCCAGACGAACCCGACTTGGACCATCCTGCTGCGTTATTGGTAGCGGGATCGCTGGCTGTGCTGTCCTCGAATCCCATCCCGACACTCTGGGTGCCTCTGGTCCAGATATAGTGAGTCCACTGATCCGCCCCGGCGGTACCACTATTTGTGGTCGCGCCGTAATGGAACATGGAAGACGGAGTTTCGACTAAGTCCTGGAACAGAACGCTGTCATTGTAGTCTACGACCCTGATGGCATCGACGGTGAGGCCTTCCTTCTCGTCGCCTGGATAACTTCCGCCATAGTGGGTATACTGATCCGTGTCAACAATTATCCTCATGTAGACATTGGCCTGATTTCTGAATGAAGTGGGGATGTCCAGAGAGATTGTTCTGATTCCATTGCTCTGCTGGCCGTAGGAAGTTCCAGAGGCGTCAGTGTAACCGTATCCGGGAATGGCCCCTGCCCTGTCTTCGCAATTCGACGCAGTTGACGAAGTTGATGACGAGATGTCTGTCCATGTGTTGTTGTTTAGTGAAAGCTCGACACATGCATTGTCATTGTAGTACCCGTAGAGGTCCCACTCCATGTCTATCTCTATTGCAGATGTGCTGTTTGTTCCAGTCAGGTCTATTGTCCTCTGGAGAGCCCCATATGCGTTACCAAGATAGTTGCAATATGTTGCTGTGGTGGTGTAGCAGCCGTGATGCCAGACTCCGTACTGGACACCATCATTGTTGAAGTGTATGTTGTCAATGAACCAGCCTGGCCTCTCGTAAGATGCACCTGGGTCAGTCCAGACGTGGAATTTTAGCTGCAAGTGAGTGGCTGACGATATCCCACTGATTGACTGGAGAGAGAAATTGGAAGACACCCACCCGCTGTGAGTGGTGGAAGCGAAGACTGGCATTGTGCCGGTCGGCGCGCCGGTAACAGAGGGTGCGTCGCTAGAGATGGTGCTTGGGTAGCCGCCGTCCGGCGCTATCCAAGTCCAGTCCCCCCATGCAGTGGGACCGTCCCTGATCCTGTATTCCACCCATGCTCCGTCACCACCGCCCGATGGCGTACTGTCCAGATGGTACCAGTGATCGAATGTGACGTAGAAGGCGTTCATCTCTGATGAGTCAGGCACGGATATGGCCTCGGTAAGGAGGAATGTGTCGGTGCCGGCAGGAAGAGGCTCCCCGGGGAGTGTCGCAGCCACGACCAGTCCCTCGGTGGCTTGTGCCGGGATGACTCCGTAGGACATGTTAATCTGGTCGCCCCAGAGAGTCCCATTCATTCCAGACAGAGTTGTGGCCTGCCACATCCTAGGGCCATTGCAGATGTATTCTGTCGAGGAAACCTCGTTGGTATCGAGTGATCCGTCTTCATCGACGTCGAGGCCTGATTCGACCTGGTAGCCACCATAGTCACAGTTCGATCCTTCTGCCTCCGAGGTGACGCTTAGCTCGTAATCAAAATATCCCCCCAATGTTGCAGTTACTGAGCCACCGGAGCCAGTAGTATCGCTGATTGAAATTGATGGCGCGCTAGAGTATCCAGATCCGCCGGAGATTATCTCAGTACTGTGAATTGGCCCTGAAGTACCTACAACGGCGACTAGCTGGGCACCAGAGCCACCGGATGGTATTGCGTAAATCGTATCTGAGCTTGTGTAGCCTGATCCAGAGTTAGAGACAACTACCGAGGTAATCGCTCCCGAGCCACTGACCGTTCCTACGTAGGCAGTAGCTCCAGATCCCCCGCATGCTCCCGGACAGATTATGTTGATGCTGGAGTTTACTGAGTAGCTGGTCCCTCCTGATTGGATAGTGATGCTGTCAATACCCGAACTGATCGAGTAGTTTCCTGAGAATCCTGAGCCACTTCCTCCCGAAGCCGAAAGCGTTCCAGCGGTGTAGCTCGAGCCTGCACTGGCCACTGTTAGGCCGGTGACTACGTCCGATAGTGCATTGGCGCTACAATAGTAAATGACATCGGTAATCTCACCAGAGTCCAATGAAGAGTCGAAGTCATTGTCCGGGCCATGGCTTAGGTATGTTCCATTGCCACCATTGCAAGAAGTTAGGTTAGTACCCTCGGATACATCGTAGACCCTTTCCCAACCCGGAGTGTAGGTGAATCTGTCGTTCATCGAAACCGTGATGTTACCAGTATCAAAGGTATCGATACTAGATCTAGTGCCGTCGTCCTTGATCACGATCGACTCGTCGTCTGTGTACTCAGTGTTGTAGAACACGCCAGAGTCTAAATCGGTTCCTTCCCATGTGAAGCCGGAGTCTGTATCACTGGCCATTTGAGAGTCAGTGACATGGAGCCATCCATCCTGAATCGTAGCATTCCCAGGAACCTGGAAACCGGAAACCGTGACCGATTCATCGGGGTTCACCGATGAGGGCCCACTCCAAGAAGAAGTGGCGGCGTTCGTTAGGGGTGCAAGCAACATCAGGAGGACTAAGGCTCCAGCGAGCCTCCTGCGGTCTGTCGACATGTGATGTGCTTGACTTGTCACTATTATGAACCAATTGGTTCAATATTGCGATTAGGAGCAAAAGGGAGTAAAATTTCCAGTAATTTTGAATCTTTTAGAGAATCGTGAATGGAGCCACTGGGGAGAATTGAACTCCCGACCTTCCCATTACCAATGGGATGCTATACCCCTAAGCCACAGTGGCGCGTTCAGAGCGGGGGCGGTTTCCTCTTTGGGTGTTACGCCAGCTTCCAGGGGCGATTAACTCAAGACTAGGTCGGCGCTCGGAAGGTCGCTGCCGAGATCGCATAGCCTGGTATTGCGCATGACTGGAAATCATGTGGGTTCATCCCTCCGGAGTTCAAATCTCCGTCTCGGCGCCACTAGGCCATAAACAAACTGAGCGCTTGTAATATGGCGCGCCCCTTATTTCATCGGACCTTTGGCAATGCCCATGGAAGACGGGACGATGGAGCCTCTCGAGGCCGATACCTCTTCCGATAGCCTGGTAAGATTATCTGAAATAGAGCGCTTGACCAGCTTTGGTGGCAAGTACGAATTTCTTGGAATTGTGGATACCCTGATACACCAGGCTGTGTTCCACATCAGAACTTCCAAGAAGATGTGGGGAGTCAATGAGGCTTCGATACTAATCCTAGCCTCGGCTTCACTCATCCTAGGATCTTGGGACTTCGGAATTGGCGAGCTTTCGGGGGGTGGCGACTGGGGGAGATCTGGGATCTTCGGAGAGGACAGTGGTTTCCTACACTTGGACGAATGGACTAGGATGCTAGCCCTACTTTCAATAATGGCATGGGCGTCATCTATTGCACTTATGTGGGTCAGATTTCCAATAATGAGGGAGAACTTCTTCTTCCTAATTGTGGCTATGTTCGCCGTTCAATTTGGATACATCTTCTCACACACTAGCTCTCCTAATTTTCCGTTTGACTCGGAGATTACGGACTGGGGAGGGGTAATTTTTACCAACCTCATACTACTATTCGTCTGCTGGTTCGTTGTGCACAGAGCCGTAGTGGAGACTAGGGACATCCACGTCGAGGAAAGGCACGCTCATCCAGATCCGAGGGTAGTTGAGAGAGCATGGGATGATCATCGACTTCATGCATGGAGTTCTAGTCTAGCCATTTGGGGGATTCTCGTCAACGTTGTGTCGTGGTCTGGATCACATGCAATAGCGGATAGGCCGCCATTTGACTATGATTACGGGATTATTGGACCCTCCACGCTGTTCGTTTTTTCTGGAGTTGTTTCGTACTTTTTCCTGCTTCATATCCTCTGGTACCCCCACTTCATGCTAGGTGGCGGAGATCATCAAATCTGGTCATCGAGAGCCAGGGAGGTGGCAGGGCAGAGCAATGTTTCAGTGGCTCGTAGCATACAGGGAAGCTGCCCTGTCTGCGGCGGTGAGACTCCCGTTACGAAAAGGCCCTCGGGAAGGATCGAAGTGCGTTGCTCGAATTCTGACTGCAGTGGCCAGGGGAAGCCCGGGGACGCCTGTGTTAAGTGCGCGGAGATTTTGCCTTCGAGGGTCGTCTGCCCGTCGTGCAGCTCTAACACCACCGTAGTCAGCCACTTCTCTAAGGCCGAGGCTTGGTGAAAACCAAGAGGATGGCAACATGGATCATGAGAGCGAGTTAGTCAGTCACACTCCGACTGAACAACCTAGTGAAATTTCTGAGCAAAACGAAGGAAGTTTATTTCAGGACGCTTTGCCATGGGTCATTGGCGCTGTAACGTCACTAGTGGTCTTCCTCAGCATACTCATTATCGGACTCTGGGCCTGGGCGCAGGTCGAGGATGTACAACTGGGTGGCCCAGCCTCATCGTTACTTTCTTGGGAGGACCAATATAGGGACATGACCGGGATTGATGAGGTCTCCGAGTTTGATGGTAGCGGGGTCGAGTTGTGCATAGTTGATACGGGAATTGACGTTAGCCATCCGGACCTCAGAGACATAGATTTAGTCTCTTGGGGCGATTTTGTCTCGGGCATTGAAAGTCCGTACGATGACGAAGGGCACGGTACGGCTATGGCAGGAATAATTGTGGCGGAGGGCGGTTTGACGGGAGTTTCCCCGGGCGTTTCACTCATGGTGGCAAAGGCGATTGGATCTGATGGTTCCGGGACTGACTCGGTGATCGCGGAAGCGGTCGATTGGTGTGTTGACGAGGGTGCTGAGGTCATCTCACTAAGCCTGGGGGGCGCACAGGGCATCGGTTCCGGACTCTTCACCACAGATGCACTGGAGCAATCTGTCGAGGACGCCATCCAAGACGGTGTTTTTGTCGTGGCAGCAGCAGGTAACGATGGGGACGATGATGATGGGGACGTAGAGTCGCCCGGATCTGTGGAGGACGTGATCTGCGTAGGGGGGATCACTAGGACCGGCGCAACTTGGAGCGGTAGCTCCCAGGGGGACAATGATGGGAGGCTTTGGCCGAATCCCATACTACCTCGACAGGACCCTGACAAGAAGCCAGAACTGGTAGCCCCCGGGCACGAAGTTCCAGTATTGATGGCTAGTGGGGTCGGCAATGGAGTCTGGTGGGGCTGGTCTAGCGGTACGTCTGCAGCTACTGCTTGGGTCTCAGGTTCAATCGCGATTTTGCTACAGGCGCACCCGGAGATGCAGAGAGGGGGGGCGCAGGGGGGAGAGGGAGCGATCGAGGAAGTAAAGAGCGTGATCATGGAGAACTCGCAAATGAAGGATGGGCAGGATGGGCACGATGATCACTATGGATACGGGCTACTGAGCGTCAAATCATTGATCGATTCTTTCGGCAACGCAAGCGATGCCGGCACAATCGTAAATAATGGCTCGATGAAGTCTGAAGGAGAAGGATTGGATAAAGAGAATCAAGCTGCCCGACGGATGACCGCAAGGGTCCCCCCAGTGAGCTCGACAAAGGCCAAAGTGTGATGGTCACTTACCGATTTTATGAAATCAATCCACTCATTGAAAGAGGCCACCTTCTTCTGTGCGTCGGTTGGTTCTTCACCCGCAGATGGAGTTCCTACGTCGCCGGTCGGAACCTCCGGCTCAGGCACAATCATTACTCCACCTGGTCCGAGTATGTCGAATGCTGATTTTGCAGCATTCGATCTTTCCGCATCTGGCAGATCGATGATTATTAGCTGAACAGCAGTGGGTATTGAGGAAGGCCTAGCTGACTCAGGAAGGGATGCAGACGCTGCTGACCAGGTCATTGCCTCAGCCACTACTTCAGACCACTTACTGCCTACAACTCTAGCCCAGTTTTCGGCATCGTATCTCCTGATAAGGCGATCAATTATCACTCCAAATCTCGCACCCTCCTCGACTATTATGAAAGAGTCTGGTTTGGGTCCGTTGTCGGGAAGATCATCAGACGGATCACCGCACCACATATCTAGGAGCCAAGCCGAAAGATGACCTATGCCGCCCCCTACAAGAACAACATCTCCAACCGGCACCCTGGAAGAAATGTCTCGAATTCTGGCCCTCACTGACCTAGGCATTGTTCTGAGTCCCATCAGTAACATCTGCTCCCCAATTGAGGAGGCGATTTGTGGCTCTGTGTCCCCTCTCTCTGAATCCTCGGAAAGGAGTTTTTCCAACATTTCCCTCTCGGACATTTGCGGTAGGCCGAAACCGTTGGAGCCCTCTGCCATGTATTGCGGAAGGGTTGCCACTATTGAAAATAAACTGCTCGGTGGCTTCAAGTGAGACATGGTGGCCGTAAGGCCATGAAGGGAACTGACGGGGACGAGGGCGTGGCTGATGTCGCGCAGTGCCCTGAGTGCTCGGAGCTGACTGAGCATGAGGTCCTAAGTAGGACTGAGAAGGGAGCGGGGGAGGATCTTCTGGTGAGGTGCATATCATGCTCAAGCGTCTACAGGATTAGCCTTAGGCCCCCTTCCTCCGCTTCAGTGAGGACCACTCTTTCCGATGGCGCGGATAGCTTTTCTGCCCTTATCGAATCTGATGCGGATGAGGAAATTTCGAAGGACGAACTTTTCCAATTTAATGGGTCTCACTGGCAAGTTACAAGAATAGAAATCGGAGACAAGATGCCGGTAAATTCTGCAGTAGCTGGAGACATAGCATCGATGTGGGCAGTTCGGAAGGATGTATGCACAGTCAGGCTTACCCTCACAGAGGGGGAGGTCAGTACCCCTTCGAGTCTGGAATGCGATCCAGAAAGAGTCTTCTCATGTGGCACTGTTATGGTCATAGACGGGAAAAAGTGGAGGATTAGGGCGATTCATACTGGAGTTGGGAGGACTCTTCGAGGAAAAAGAGTCGCTGCAGAAGTGAGAAGAATGTATCTACACTTGATATAGGATCTATCTGCGATTTGTCCACGGCATTAGAAGGGCCTTCACAACATGGCTGGCTACTTCTGGATTCTCCCTTAGCCTCCTTATGCCGTACTCATACCATCTAGTTCCATACGGAACATAGACCCTTGTTAGATGACCCTTGGAGGCGAGATCCCTCCTTACATCGCCTCTGACCCCCAAAAGGAATTGGAATTCATAACCGGGCCCCTTTTTCTCCAATCCTGTAGATTCTCCGTCAGTCATACCCCTACTTCTCAATTCGGCCAGTGCGTGTTCTATAACCGGGATGTCGTGTGATGCGATTGCAGTGTAAGCCCCTCTTTCCAACATTGATGTGACTGCGGCATTCGTTGCTTCGACGATTTTGGAATATTTTGTATGAGCGATGTCTTCGGACTCAAGATATATCCCCTTACAAATCCTGAAGTCAGATTTGTCGCCAAGGGATGAGCAGACGGAATCAATATCGGATTCAGTGCGATACAGCCTTCCTTGAAGGACCACCCCTATGTTGGTAAGACCCTTGGAATGCATGGCCAGCATTACATCAATTGTTTCCTGCGTGACCCTGCTATCTTCCATGTCCAACCTCACGAATGAGCCTAGCTTCTGCGCCTTCCTGGTGATTGACTCTATGTTTGAATAGGCGGATTCCCTGTTTATTAGTAACCCAAATGCCGTTGGTTTGATTGAGATGTTGGCATTCAGCCCATGTTCTTGGATAGCATCCAAAAGTCTCGAGTACTCTTCGTGAAAGTAGCTCGCTTCGTCCATTGAGCTGATTTCTTCCCCAAGTACGTCTACTGTGAAACAGGCTCCCTCCGCAGAGAGTTCGTGCATCGTCATGATGGCATCGGACATCTCAGATCCTGCCACGTACCTCATAGCTACACGCTTAACGATGAACTTTGGAGCTAATGGCATTGATGCCACGATGAGTCGCCCGAACAGTGCCATCTTACCTACGAGGAGGCAGGAGAGACTTCACGATTACTCTTCGGATAGGTCCCTTCCCCTGAGCACGGGGACTTCATTTTCTTCGAGAAAGTTGACCAATGAGGATCTTTGCCAGCCTCTGAAAGACTTCTTGTCGAGGTGAGCAAATATTTCCCCCCCTGGAAATGCCGCCCGCGTTGCTTCTATGGCAGCAGAAGCTGATTCCTTCCAGTTCCCCCCCGGGATGTTTGATCCTTCTTCCGGTTTTTCAAATCTAAGCGAGTAGTTTGCCAAAACATGTCCCAGCCAGAAGTTCCCTGACTCGACCACGGACTTGTGCCGTGGTGCGTAGTGACCGCCTCCGAAACCAACCATGACTAAGCCACTCCCACTCCAATGCCCCTTGGGAACTCCCCCATTGAGCCCTAGGACATCACAGATCACGCTTGACCAAACTAATGCCGCGTCTTCCCTATTCCACTCTGACTTAGTCGAGCCGATCTCGATGTAAAGAGTGGGAGTCTCGAGCTTTGGGCCATGATGAGTGGTCTCCATTGTTAAATCAAAATCATTTTCAAGACCGTTATTTCTTGCTACTTCTAGCATATTACGATACAGGGAAGCAAATCGAGGCGAGGGGGGCACGACATGCCCATTCACCCCTCCTGAGACTCCTTTCTCTCCAGCAGGGGTTCCGCCTGGAATGCCGATGGCATGAAGGGTTATTGCGGGCGTATTCGTTGAGGAAACATGCCTTGAGAGGACTAGAACTTCGTCGACCGAACTCCCTGTCTCATCCATATGGATAATGTCAATATCATCTGCATGAATATGCAATTCATCGATCTCAAGAATCGTTACTGGCATCCTAGCATGTCGACGGACCCTACCATGTGAGAAATCCTCTGCATTTCCCCAATCCGAAGATTCAATCAGTGCACGAGCTAGGTTCATCGAGGCCTCGTCGGAGGTGGAAGTGAGGATGAGTGAGGCCATGTTTTGGCAAGGCGGGCCATACTTCAATGCTTTCAGCCACACCTTGAAGCGGGATGGTGGGGACGATATGGCATGCAAGAGCTAGGGTTCAACCCAACTAGGGTCGACAAGGGCGACCCAGTCTCGGTGATAATAGGGTCCATGGGGGAGATATTGAAGGTGGACCTAGAGGGGCGCGCAGTTGGAAAAATTTCGTTTCCGTTCCCAACACAACCTAGCTTTGGAGCTGTTAGTTCTGGAAGGTGGATTGGGGCTTGGGTAGATAGGGGGCTGAAGAAGGCATGCATGGGTGCCATATCACTCGAATCGGAATCAGGCGATGGAAGGGGGCGTGATTTTCTAAGAACATGGAATAATTCGGCCTCCGAGGTGCTACCTGATTCTTACCTGTGGACGAGGGACATAGAAGGAGAGCCGATGGGGGTTTCTAGCAAGAGTGGGAAAGTAACATTCGGAGTATTGAATACTGGAATTTACATGGTCGACGAAGATGCAAGCGAAATCTGGAGGGTTCCATACCCCCAATGGCCAGAGCTTCAAGAATTCAGCAATGTTGACTCAATTGTAGACATTGTCCACACCCCAGAGGGAATTACGATTTGGTCGGAGTCGGGAGGGATCTCACTGGTATCGGAACATGATGGGAATACTCTGATGTCCAGAACACTCAGATTGCCTGAAAGGATAATCGGAGTAAGGCATGATGTGGAATCTGGGTGGATGATAATGATGAGTGGTCGTTATGCTGGGATGATGAAGAGTCTAGATTCGGAGCTTGAAATTTTGAAATTACCTGGACCCATGATGGATTCCATTGGCACGAGTGGAGGGAATTGGATTTGGACTGGCTGGAGGCACGATGGGAAAGTCGAAAACGGTGCCATTGAGATTCAGGAAAGAGGAGATATTGGAATCTCCATATTGGGCGGAAAGGTGCTAACCAACAGTGGATGTTGGAGCAGTCACAGCTTTTCCGAGTAGCCGCACTTTCCACATGACATCCTGTCGCTATGGACTGCCATGAATACCCCTGGCCCGCAAGTTGGACAATGTGGGGCCCTGACTAGCTTATCCCCGTCAGTGGTATACTTGGAGTGCTTAGCATTCTCGTTGGGCGAACCCTGCGGCATTATTCATCCCCCCCTTCACCTTCTTCTGGGGAGTCTTCTACGCTGGCTTCCTCTGATTCAGAGTCGTCATCGCCCCCCTGTCTGAATTTATTGTGCCTCTTGGCGATATAGTTTGGTTCTATGGAAGCGGCTTCTTCGGAGCCGTAAATTAGTGCTAGACCAATTGTCCTAGGCATTCCAAACCTAGTACTTACATCCTTTACGAAAACTAAATCTGATTTGGATCCAGGCTCCATCTTAGTCGCTGCGGCGACCATTTCCTCGAGTTTCGGGGTCGGGGAATTTGGATGGTCCCAAACAAACCTTATCTCAACCCTGTCTAGCAATGGATTGTCTTTCCTCTCAATTACTTGCATTATTACACCTACCTGATGTTGACCTTCAACGCGTAGTTTCCGGGCCTTGTGATATTGAGCCTCTTTGCGACCTCGGACCTTTCTGGGTTGAGAATTACGACGAATCCCTGCCAATCAGTTGTTACAGGGGAATTTGGGCAGAAGAGGCACTGTCCCTCCCCATCTGCAAGAATTGCATTACAGTCCCCGCACGCAAAGGGCTGCTTTGGCATCCTAATCAGTCTCCTTTAGCCAATCTGCTGCCCCGAGGCCGTCCATCTTACAATTCAGGCCTATCTTACTCGCTCTCGGGTCATTCTGATTGATGGCCTTGGATACAACTCTGGATCGAACATGAGAACCTTCTTCGATGTGCTTTCCTGTCTGTGAACCTTCGATTCTCCTGACTCCCATATTTACCTGAATTGGTTCATCCAGGATTTGTGATTTGTGCAGTAACGCTTCAACAGGACCTATCCTAACGAAGGCACCATACTCTGAGACATCAGAAACGTATCCATCAACAACCTCATTATTCTCCATGTTGAATAGTAGTGCCTTGAACTTCACAGCCTGATAGATTGCTCCGTCCCCATGGATAATCCTACCTCTGCCCACTGGTTTGTGATCAAAAGTCAGTACGGTGTAGTTCTCATCAGAATCGAATCTGCCCTCAAATGCGTCATTTGCCAGGCTGTCAATATGGTCCTCCAAGCTGTGACCCTCTCTGATGTACTCAGCCGGGATGCGAATTGTGTCCTCTCGCTCTATTATGCTGTACATTTTTTCTGCCTCAGTGACGGACCGCTCCGGGCAGCCTGGACGGGGGGTTTCCCTCCCGTCCGTCATCGGCTTAGCCTCTGGAGGAGAAGTCCGTGCGACCCGGCGACCTGCCACTCCTGTATAAGCGCAACGGAAGGGGGAAAATTGCTGGCGGAGCTCAATATATGCTCAGACCGTAGGTCTGAGTGAGAATATGGGGCGAACGTTCAAGTGGGTTACGAAAACCAAATCTGACTCTGATGACGGTAGCCGCTGACCCAAAACCCTCTCAAAAAAAGTTCGGGGCAGCTTTTGCTGTATTGATTATGCTCGCTATGTCGCTATCGCCGTTGGCAATAATGGCAGAGGAGAAAGGGAGTCTTGAAGGAGAATCGACTAGGATACTGACTTCTGGAATTGAACCATGGACGGATGGCGGGCAGGCCTGGCCTCAGCCAGGTAGGACGCCGGACAGGGTGTCCATTCCACCCCAGCATGTGCATTCTTCGGATTCGGGTGCGGGTCTGCTCTCAATAGTTGACCCTGCGATAAACTGGGAGTTTGGTTCCGATCAACTGGGCACTGATTCCCTCGGAACCCCAATTGCTGATTTCTCATCATCCTTGACCACTGTCCCTTCCTCTGAAGAAAGGTGCGGAGGGGACTCGCTCTACACCATCCTCGTACAAACCGACTCTGCATCGGGCGAGAGTTACATGAAAATTATCGAGGGAGAAGACTCAGATTTGGCATGGGAAGTGAGCCTTGGAACGACAGAGATGGTCAAGGCCTCTCCCGTAATTGTGGATTTGGATGACGATGGGAAGCCCGAAGTAATAGTGGCTTATGACCAAAGTGGAACCCTGCACGTGGATGCATGGTCGCCAAGGCTATTCTGCTCGGTTACCGGATGGGACCCCAGTGCAGGCAGTTCGCAGCAGCCAGTCTGGACATGGGAAGAAGACGACTTGATGATAAGCGGAGAGCCGACAAGCACACTGAATGGCCTTGGTGGCCATCGCCCAACGACGCAGCCTTTGCTTGCAGACTTGGATCTTGATGGTGATGCCGAACTAGTTCTGGCGGCAATTGATGAGAATAGCGGGGACCCGGTTGTTGTCGCACTTAGCCTCCCCTCGAGCGGGACACCCGCTACACTGTGGGAGAAGACTCTGGACAAGGGGAGTCATCCATCGGATCCAGCATTTGCGCAGACGGATGAGAATACTGGCTATGTTGTTCTTACCACCACGGAACACACGAATGGCGGCATGTGGGTTTGGAGGCTTGATTCTACTTCGGGCGATTCAGGCTGGGATGGGCTTAGTTTGAGTAACGTAGACGGCGACTCCGACGTCCCTCATATCAGACTACCCGGCCCTGTAGTGGCGAATCTTGATTCTGATGAAGCCCCCGAGATTATTGTCACCATCCCAACTGATGCAGATGGGTCTAACACGATAGATGGTGCTGAATTCAGAGGGCTAGAAATAAGCACTGGTTCTGAGATATGGTCATTTCAGGCGGAGAATGGGTACGCTGATGCGCCCCCTCTTGTTATTGATACGGACGATGACGGTACAGTGGATAGGGTCTGTTGGGTCACTTGGTGGCAGACGGCAACAGCTAGGCACGGGGTCACGGGTTGCCATGACGTCGATGGCTCTAGTCCGGAAGAAGCATGGCACAGGGACCTTGAACAGAGCAGTGGTTCCCCTAATGACGAGATCGCAGTCTCCCCTCCCATCTGGATGGATATCGATGGTAGTGGCGAGCCTGAGCTTCTGGTGGCCTATGGGAGATCACTTTGGGCATTCGACGGGGCAGAGGGAACCGGGGCTGCCATCAATAGCGATTGGACCAATGAGTTGGAGTTGAGTCATCGGACCTGGTCGTCGCCTGCAATGGCTGACATCGATGGCGATCGGACCCTTGACATAGTCATTGGAAGTACTGTCGTATCCCTTGAGCGATGTGACGTTAGGCCGCTTCTTGATGGCGGAGGCATAGAGTTGGATCCAACTGCCCCTAGCCCGGGAGAGGAAGTTACAGTTTCTGCATTTATCGAAAACTCAGGAACTGGGCCAATAGACTCCGAATTTGATGCTGTACTCTATGCTGATGGAATAGAGATTGGAAGGAGGACATTTGCTTCTCTGGATCCTGTAGAGCCAACTGGATCTGGTTCCTTTGACACATTCAGTGTTGAATGGTCTGGATCACTTGGGGACCATGAATTCGTACTGGAGCTGGACGGTTTTGGGAACCTAACTCAGACTAGGACAGACAATGACATTACGAGCAAGACGGTCTCCATTGTCCCTACTTACAATGCTACATTTGAAATTCCCGCCGAGCCAATTAGAGTTTCTCCCGGGAGCAGCATTACTGCTAGTCCCACTGTAAGATCGACTGGCCGGCTCTCTGGGACATGGTCCCTCAGCGTAGATGGTTCCGAACTTCCAGACGGCTGGACTTGGTCTGATGCCACTCCTGGGGGGATTAGCGGTATTGAGATAGGGGTAGATCAGACATGGTCCCCTGACCTTACCATATCTGCTCCATCGGAAGCTTTGGGGTCGGACTCAGGATACCTTTCAATGACGCTAACTCTTGATGAGGACTCGAACATCTCTGTTTCCGCGAACCTTCCGATTGAGGCAAACAGGACCAGGGGGCTCTCACTTAGAGGCCCCGACGGAACGGCACAGAGCAGTGGCTACGGCCTACCAGGGCAAGATGCATCATCATGGTTCATGATAGAGAATCTAGGGAATGCCGAAGAAGGTCAGATTCTTCTCTCTTGGGACAGCACCGCTTGGGGAAATGATCTACGCCTATATGATATGGAGGGCAATGAAAGATCGGCTTTAGTTCTGGGCCCTGGAGAGGAGTTGGCCCTAATGGCAACCATGGATGTCCCTTCGGACTCCTCTGTTGGAGATTCTGTTAGCACTCCCTTGACAATGTGTGTAGGTACGGGAACGGAAGAAGAGACTTGTCAGACGATACAATTGACATTCCATTCTTCAAATGTAGTTTCAGGGAAGCACATAAGGAGTGTTCCTGCGAATGGCCTTGAATGGACGGTGATTTCCGAAATGACCCCTGATAGTGGGACTCTTACATGGTCTCTTTCTGATATGGGAATGGCGATGCCCGGATGGTCTTGGGCGGGGACTGGTGACCTTTCAGTTTCAGGAGATTCAATAATTATGACAGGGGCCCCGGGAGGGACTTCCTCTGGTTCGATTATTGCGAGCCTCCCTGAAGACGCGCCTCCAGCATTCCACTATTTCTCAGATACGAGTCAAGAGTCATCAGAGCACCATCTAATAATCACACTAGAGGTTTTACAGATTTTCAGAGCTAATGTGACTGTGATCTCGCCCCAGGAGCAGCCATATTTGGTTGAAGTGGAAGAGGGTTCGCTGGTGGTTCTGAGACTTGAGAATCCTGGAAATGGCTTAGACGAGTACTCCCTCAGCTACTCAGTTATCTTGGACTCCAATATTTCCAGTGACCCAGGGGTCGTTGTGCAGTTCTCGATTGGTCAAGTCGAGCTTACCCCGGGGAGCCTGACCACAATACCGGTAACAGTGACCCTCCCCGAAAGCACTCCCGCAGGAGTGCCACTTTGGATCGAGTTCACTGTATCTTCAATGGGCGACGAGGGAGTCTCGTCGTCTGACATGGTGGCCCTTGAGGCAAGGCAGGACCATAGGTGGGACATAGTCGCTAGCGTCGATTCAGTACCCATGTCCAATGGGAGTGTTTTCATCATTGACCCCGGCACGACATTCTCACTAGATGTTGGTGCGAAGAACACGGGTAATCTGGCGGACCAAATTAGTCTTGATGTGATGACCACGCTAGATCTAGTTGATGGTGATACTTCCACTGGTTGGGAATCAACGGGCGATTCAGCAGAGGAAGTTTCTGTGAATCAGACAGTTTCACTTAGCATTGATTCAACGGTTGCTGCTGAGTCTTGGAGTGGGTCATCTATGACCGTCACGGTTTCTGCGTCGGCCCAGGGAGAGGAGGTTTCAACATTCTCATTCACTATCGAGGCGGGTCACGTACCATCTTGGAACGCGATAGGTGACCAGGCGAATCTTGAGATAGATCCACTGGGCTCAGAGATAGAGCTCACAGTTGTACAGTCTGGGAATTCACCAACTAGGGCCTATGCATCCATGTTCATTACCGGTGAATCCGGATGGACCATAGGCGAGCCTGATGAGTTGCCCATACTTTCCCCAGGAGAAACTTCGCCACTCATCCTCAATATCACGCCCCCTCAGAACGCAGTATATGGGAAAGCGGTAGAACTTCACCTCCGTCTCAGAGAAGGTGACTCAAGCGTAGTTTCTGAGGTAGTTTTCCCACTTAGGGTAGCAGTAACTCATGATTTCACCCTTTCGGGAGAAGGGGACTGGCTAGTGAGTGATCTAGGAGGGTACCCCTTGGCTATGATCGAGAATCTCGGTAATGCTCCTAGCACGATTTCCTTACAGGTTCTGAGTCTACCACTAGGATGGTCAGTATCGGGTAGGACTGAGGCTATCCTCGGGGTCGGCGAGGTGTCCGGTGTACCTCTTGAGTTAATGCCAAGCGAAGATTGGGACGGTAGTGTCAAGACTATTCGGATATTGGCGGAAGATTCGGCTGGAAACCAAAGAGAAATCAATCTGGATACCCGGAAGGGAGAGTTTTCATGGGCAACGTCCCCGGTCATCATCTCCACCAGCGGAGATAGTGCACTTTTGGAAATTCATGGAACTGACCAGTCATCCAGCGTCACAGATTCTGATTCAGGAGAATTAGAGTGGAATGACCTAGGAGGTTGGGCTTGGCCTGCCTCATCTAGTGGAGTTGGAGTTATCGCAGTTTCATCTGGAGCTAATCAAGGTAGTTTGGATTATAGATCAATAGTGGTAGATCCGGCTAGTAGAAGCGCTAGTTGCTCCATCTACGGAACTGTTGGAGAAATTGTCGCCACATGTTCGATAGGCAACGGGACTGATCCTTTCGAATACACGATTATGTTAATCGATGACCTAGGGAATATGATGCAGTCCGAATCGGGCTCGGTAGGGAGAAATTCCTCGGCATTGGTTAACCTGACCTCTGAGGAATGGGAGCCCACCCCTGGGAATAGGGAGGTATCTGTTAGATTGCTAGATTCAAGAGGAATCCTAGTGTCGTCCTACTCGCAGATTTACGAAGTGCGCCGAACGGATTGGAATGTCGGATTGGTGCAGCTAGAATTGGAAGGGCAAGGTTCGAGCCAGAAAATTGAAATCTCTACCAGAAGAGACAATTACGAACTACTTCCCTCGGGAACGCGGTGCAGTGTTTCCATTGTAGCAGGGCAGTACTCATCCGTGCACATCGTAGACATGACATCAGCAAATGCCCTTGCGCCAAAGCCATCCATAGATAGGCCGGATGTTGACGATGATATCGAAATGATTGCCACGATAAGTTGCGATTTCCCCTGGGATCAGGATTCCGATCCTTCGGATGATGAGGCCAGAATAGTGCTATCTGGAGGCGATGACTTTGAAGGAGGAATTAGTGATTCTAGTACTGCCTTGGCCGCAGCTGCCATAGTCATAGGGACTTCGATTGCACTGTCATGGATGGTCAGTAATTACAGAGAGGGACGGGAGATGATGGAGAAGACGAGATTGGCGGTTGAGAAGAAGGCGAAGGAGAAGAAGGCCGCTGTGGAAGAGAGACTGGTTGAAAGCGAGGAAGAGGCTTCCCAACAAACTTCAGATGAAGAAGAGCCTCAAGATGAAGCCTCCGAAGATTCAGATTCCTCTGAATTACGTCAAGATGACTCATTCGAAAGTCGTCTAAACAGACTAATGGGTGAAAGGTAATTCGAGGTCTCTCAATGTCTAGAGCCCCTCCGACCCCAGCATTCTACACATTTGACCCGATAGTCGCTGACTTGATCGATCTAGTGCCTCCAATACAGTCTTCCCTCGGTGGTGATCACGTTGAATTGATCTCCATGTGCCCTCTTTCTACAGATATACAAGGACTACACCACGGTCGTGAAGCACCATTCGACCCTGCCACATTACTCTACTTAGCAAGTGGTGATTGGGGTCCCGATGGAACTCCAGCAGAGCCATTGGATACGATGGCCAACAGGGAGAAGCTGGGTAGATTCCCCAGTGATGACGGCAATGTGATATCGTATCTAATTTCATTCACTAGGCAGAAAGGGGATATGGTCGTATTGCACGAACTACTAGCCAAACTTTGCGACGGACTTTCAGAAGAGAATCTCGGAGAGCCGGGCTTTCGAGATGGTTTCGGCGGGATGTCGTTGCTTGGGTGGATTAACTCAGCAGAGGTCGGAGAGCTACGATCATCAATACGATCTGGAAGATGGACTACATTGGGCGATGAGCCTCTCGACGGAGGGGTCGACTATGGTTTCAGGCACTTACTATCGATACTCAGATCGGCCGAGAAAAGAGGTTGTGGGGTCCTAATGAGGCGTCACTCGTAATCAGAATTCATTCCCGGTGAGCCTCTCATACATATCAGAATACAAATTCGCAGTTCTAGAAATAATCTCTTCTGGCAGGGGCGGAATAGGCGGCTCCGGTGAACCAGACTCTCTGGCATTGTGTAGTTCACTATGGTGGCCCGTTCCCAGATAGTGCTCGCGGACAAATTCCTTCGATAGCGAAACTATCTCGCCTCCATCGTATGTCTCGGCATCCCACCAACGGTCTTCATCAAGAGTTCCGAATGAGTCCACCAGAACTGGCTTCCTTCCAGCCCCCAATGCAAATTCTTTCTTGCCATCAACGTGGATTAGGCCCCTAGCAGAGGCTTCTCTCTCGATTATCTTGTCTATAGCTAGAACGCATTCCATAATTGAGTCGAATTCATCATCGGTCAAATTTGAAATCTGGAGAGCTTCTTCCCTGTCAAGAAGCCTGTCGAATTTCTCGAACTTCGTTGACACTTCCAAGTAGGGTCTAGGGAGCTTGACGCCCATTTCCAGGGAAAGGCCTGGTTCGAAACCAAACTCATCGGACCCGACCTCTCCGCGTTCATAGCGCCTCCACCCTGAACCTGCGAGATGATGTCTGCAAATTACTTCCAGAGGAACGAAAACATTCTCCATATCCCTTGGAATGGCGCCGGGCTCTTTTATCACCTCGAACTTTTTTGCTAGGCAACGATCTGGGGCATTCATCTCTATCAGGTGGGTTTCGCAAATTCCCTCTTCTTCGACCATTCTAAACCAGTGACATGTAGTTCTGTTTAGACTCTCTCCCTTCCTTGGGACCAAGCTCGGAATAATTTGATCGAATACACTGATCTGATCTGTATACCTGAACTCAATTACTCCGGGGTCATCAGTACTCCAAACCTGCTTTACCTTTCCCTGATACATCATCTCTGCCATAGCACGTTTCGGAAGGGGCACGACGATGAACATTACTGAGGGGATGTCAGTCCTTTCTGAGCACTTCTCTCACTATGAATACTGAAAGTACGAATATTGCAACTATCCTCAAATCGAATTCGGATTCCTCCTCCTGTGGCTTCTGGGAGTCGAATAATTCCATGGCAGAATCTATCTCAGGAGATTCTGAAGAAGAAAGAATCACAGTTCCCCCAACATGGTACGGAGATGACGAAATGAAGTCTCCGGGAATCTGATCTTGCTTCACCGAAGACATTGCGATGTCACAAAGATCAGACTCGGACAAGTCACTTAGGGAATTGTCGAACACTCCGCTATCGTGAGTGAAAAGCGTTAATTCGACCTCATAATGACTGGCTATGCTATTCATAATCAATTCTGCCATATCAACCTCGAAACCGACTAACTCTCCGTTATTTCCATACCTAGTCATTGGTGACTCTTGGTCCAACATACAGACTCCCAAATCCGAATCCTCGTACAGTATTCTATGAAGCGTACCGCCTTCGGTGGGTGTAGGCCATGCATCCTCATAAGACTCGAAATCTGAAAAATCCAACTGTGGCCTGTCAGCGAACCAAAGTTGGTGTGTCGAAATTGCTGTTCCCCTCTGATGAATATCCGCCAGCGCGGAGTTGACTGCGTACCTCAGTTCGTCGTTCCCCAATTCCTGGGAATTATCCGATCTAATAATCGCGACGAAATAATCAGAAATATCAAACATCTCATCTACGGCAATTGTGGGCCATTGAGCGATTACCTCGGAATCGGCCATTAAATGATGCGGGCCAATTAAGAAGTCAACTTCCCCGTCCCTTAGTGATCTAATCGCAAATTGCACATTCTCAAACTCCATTTCCTCTAAGTCTGAATTCTGAGCTATGAAATGTGAGGACCCTTCTTCCGAAATAGTGCCAATTGAATAGATTGCTTCACCTGATGCGACAAGCCAAGAAGAAGAGAGCAAAATCGGGACGATTAGCACAGCGGCAATCCCCCTCATGAACGAATCAAGGAGTGTTTTGACTTAGAATTGGCGGTCCGCCTAGACTATATCCAAGGAAGAATGCCAGACATTGGGGCTCACCATGCTTGAAGGGAATTCTCGGCTCTCCAAGCCAAGGAGGGGGAGTATGTCGGCTCGGACAGTTTGCGTTGCCATAGTGATTCTTCTACTGACTTCTGTAAACCCTAGTCAAGCTACTGAATTTGAGAGTAGTTGGGAAATTGTAGAAAGCGGGACATCTGAAGATTTGCTGACCGCTGCTGAATTTGAGGGGGAGGTTTGGGCGTTTGGAACTGCGGGCGTCATGCTACGCAGTGGTGATAACGGGGCTTCATGGACGGTTTACGAATCGCCGACCACAAGTGATATTCTGAACTCGGCCTCGGGTTTTGGTTCCTTGCTAATCTCCGGAGATTCTGGATTGGTACTCCTCAGGGAAAGTGAGAGCGATTCGTGGATCGATATTTCACTCCCAGAAGAGGATTCCGTAAATGGGATCTCGTTGACTGGCAGCGATACAGCCGTGGCAGTAGGAAATCATGGGACAATATGGAATCTGGATGGTGGCGTCTGGACGGAGACCGCTCTATCCATAGAAAGTGACCTTCTTGATGTGTCATTCCTGGATGAGGAACTAGGAATAATAGTCGGTTCCGAGGGGACGATTCTCTTTTCCGAAGATGGAGGAGAAAGTTGGGAGTATCGTGAGTCGCCCGAGGGAGCTGCCGGTGCAGTTATTGTGTCAGTAGAGTTCTACAGCCCCACTCGAATTTATGCCATTACAGATGATGGGAGGGTCCTTATCTCGATGAGCAATGTAGTTACTGGGACTGATGTCGGATACATATGGAATCTTGTTGAGTTCGAGAGACACTACCCTCCAGGAACAAATGAGTACATCCTAGGGCCAGAGAAACTAGACGTACAATTGACCTCTATCGAAGTGGTTACAACGTCTAAGTTCCTGATGACGGGAGATGGGGGTTATATCTCCATGAGCGTCAATGGTGGGACGATAGTTTCGCAGCAGATTAACCCCCTTGGAAATAACAGTAACTTCAACGATATTGTGATGGTGACCGGATTCACGGGCGTGGCTGTCGGAAACGAGGGTAAAATCCTGTGGACAGAAAATGCTGGTGCAGACGATCAAGCGGGATTCGTAGTTCCTGAATACGGGAACTTCGGAGTATTTGTTGATGAGACAAAGGCCATGTTCCTATCCGGATTTATCGCGACGCTGAAGATAGTAGCATTTGGAATTGTTCTGGGCTTTCTTCTGGGAGTTACCCTGGCAATGTGCAAAACATCACCAATTTCACTAAGGAACGTCGTAGAGCGATATGAACCGAAATATGTCAGAATCATTGGAATACCCCTACTGGCTGGCGGACTGCTGCAAATCTACTCCGCCATTCCGGGAGCGAGTGGTCTTGGACTTCAGGGTATTGAGTACATCTTCCTCCCAGTCGGGGCACCTGTTTCTTTTGCTAAGATTCTCTTAGGGATAGCGCTAATATTCATTGGCACACTTTTCATTAGCAACGACAATAAATTTTCGAAAATCAATATTGGCCCATTTACATTGAATCCTTGGAGAGTAAGGCCACTGAATGCCATAGCGACAGTTTACACAGACTTCTTCCGTAACACCCCCTTAATTGTGCAGTTCCTATTCATACACTTTGGACTTCGGCTAGGGGCACTAATTCAAGGTCCCGGATTGGAGATTTTTAGCTTCGAAAATTTGGAAAATAATCATAATTTTATGACAGACATTATTGCCACATATGATCATTCAGAGGGCAATTATGGAACACTGATCGGCGGTGTTCTATACGACTCTGCTTTCATCAGTGCGATATGTGCCCTGGGATTCAATTCGGGTGCCTACCAATGTGAAACTATCAGGGGCGCGATACAGGCGATCCCATCTGCCCAGATGGAAGCTGGCAGGAGTATTGGCCTAACCTATCTTCAAACCATGCGAAGAGTGATCATGCCACAAGCAATCAGAATCTGCATCCCTCCAATGGGCAATGAGATGGTCAATCTTGTACTAAACTCATCTCTTGCTATGATTATAGGATATGCTGAGTTGACTAGGCAGGGGAAGTTGATAGTCGCTAGTACGTTCCAATATGCATATGCTTGGGGGATGGTTCTGATTTCTTACTTCGTGGTGACGTGGACTCTTGCCCTGATACTCAGATGGCTAGAGGAAAAAACTAGAATTCCAGGATTGGGGATAACTGGGGGTGATTGAGTGGTTGAGAGGGTTCTCGATGTAGAAGATTTGCACATGATCTATGCTGGCGGGGTACATGCCGTGAGAGGAATCTCATTCGAAGTCAATCAGGGTGAGTCGGTCGCAATTATTGGCTCATCCGGTAGCGGGAAATCTACTGTTCTGAGATGCATAAACCGACTCATTGAACCGACTGGGGGGAAGATATTCCTAAAGGGAGAGCAAATCAATACCCCTCATACGGATGTAAACGATTTACGATCAAGGATAGGCATGGTTTTCCAGTCTTTCGAGCTATTCGCACACCTGAGAGTGCTTGACAACATCACCCTAGGGCTCAGGCATGTAAAGGGTATGAGCAAGCGTGATGCTGAAGATGAGGCGATGGCAGTTCTGGAAAGGGTCGACATGCTAGATAGGGTAGATGCATATCCGGGAAATCTTTCAGGGGGGCAGAAGCAACGTGTTGCAATTGCTAGAGCTCTAGCAATGAAACCAGAGGTTCTACTTTTTGATGAGCCGACAAGTGCACTAGACCCTGAGCTGATTGGTTCGGTTTTGGAGACTATCCGGGGCCTTGCTGACGAAGGAATGACGATGGTTGTCGTAACTCATGAGATCGGATTTGCTAGGGACGTAGCTGATAGGATCATCTACATGGACCAAGGAGTAGTAGCTGAGGAGGGGGCATCCTCGATAATCAATGATCCTCAGACTGATAGGCTCAAGAAATTCCTGTCATCTCTGCACGAAGATGAAGTTGCAGAGGAAGGAAATGGCGAAAAGCGAAGCTAAATCATTCCCTGTGCCGTCATTGCTTCTGCGACTTTGAGGAAGCCTGCAATATTTGCACCAGCCACGTAGTTTCCTGGCATTCCATATCGCTCAGCGGTTTCGGAAGCAGTCTTGTGAATCTCAACCATTATCGACTCGAGCCTCTGATCGACTTCGTCCCTGGTCCAAGAAAGCCTTAGGCTATTCTGACTCATTTCCAGGCCCGAAGTCGCGACCCCTCCAGCATTACTGGCCTTACCTGGAGCGAACAGAATACCATTTTCCAAGAAAACTTCTACCGCCTCAGGGGTACATGGCATATTTGCTCCCTCGGCAACTGCGATTACACCGTTCTTTACTAGCATCTGAGCTTCCTTTCCGTTTATTTCATTCTGTGTGGCGCAGGGCAGTGCGACGTCGACATCATGATCCCATAGGCCGTTCAAGGACGGTTCCGGTTCCGACTTCGAGTAAGTGACGCCATCGAAGTTGTCGGCATACTCACTTATTCTACCCCTCCTGTTGTTCTTGAGATCCATGATCCAAGCTAGCTTGTCTCTATCGATCCCAGCAGGATCGTATATCCATCCTCCTGAATCGGACATAGTTACAGGAACACCTCCGAGGTCGAGTACCTTCTCGCAAGCAAACTGTGCGACGTTTCCTGAACCACTGATTGCGACAGTAGATCCCTCGAACGACTTGCCTTTTGTGGCCAGCATTTCACGGGCGAAATAAACCAGGCCGTATCCAGTAGCTTCTGGCCTAATCAACGAGCCCCCGTATGACCTTCCCTTGCCTGTCAGTACTCCAGTGAACTCATTTGCTAGCTTCTTGTACATTCCAAAGAGGTATCCTACCTCCCTGCCACCGACTCCAATATCGCCAGCAGGAACATCTAGATCTGCACCGATGTGCCTCCAGAGTTCCATCATAAAGGACTGGCAGAATCTCAATACCTCTGCATCTGTCTTGCCTTTCGGGTTAAAGTCTGAACCTCCCTTTCCCCCTCCCATTGGCAGACCAGTGAGGCTGTTTTTGAACACCTGCTCAAAGGCCAAGAACTTCATTATTGACTGGTTCACCGAAGGATGGAATCTCAATCCCCCCTTGTATGGGCCGATTGCACCATTCATCTGAACCCTAAAGCCCCTATTCACATGTAATTGACCACTGTCATCAAACCAAGGAACTCGGAATTGGATAATCCTCTCGGCCTCCACCATAGACTCGACTACAGGAAGAAACTCCGGGTGTTCCTGTATGACTGGCGATAGGCTATCCAGCACCTCCTCTACTGCCTGATGGAACTCAGGCTGATTCGGATCCCTTGCGATTACGCTGTCGTAAATTGTTTTCATTTGGCTGTCCATAGCACTCACCGGTTGATTGAACGATTCCTTTTACAGGTACCGGGCGCTCTGGCGAGCCGAATCGCCCTTTTGAATGGTATCCTCCTGAGATGTGCCATAATGCCTCTATTCCAGGTAGATGAATTAGGAGAAAACCATTCTATCGGCAATTTCTGACACCTTTTTCTCATGTCCGGGCAGGGTCATGATGTATACGGCGGCTTGACTCACCTGACGTATCTTCAGGGCGTCGGCTATCGGGGTGTGATCCTTGAACCAGCGAGTCTTCCCGTCGTCCCCAATAATCCTGATATCAACTTGGGACATTCTTGGCTCTGCCAGAAGCAGTTTGATATTGGGAACATCAAGAGCTACGTAACCCGGCTGAAGGCCCGCCCTCAGGGCCATCTCATCTTCGAATAGCCTGCGTTTTTCGGAGTCTGATGCAAGTCCTGCCAGGAGTTCCACCTGTCCATCAGTCAGATCTTGACGCCTTCTGCTAGAGCAAACCTTCAGCAGTTGCCTATACTTGAGTCTCCTAATCATGTCTCTCGCGTAATCTCCAGCCCCGTACAATGCTTGCCATATCTCAGCATCTACGCGCCTCTGTAGATCGACTGAATCAGGAAGTTGGTCCGCACTTCTTTCGACCGCCCTGGAGAGCATTATTTCGGTTACTCGGGTAACTCGGTGGAAATATACAGCGCTGTACATCAGTCCTCGAGCCATCAACATCCCCTCCAATGCAGGGATGCCCCCTTCCTCAACTGCAATATCCCCGCCATGCCTTTCTAAGCACATAATTAGTCTGCGATAGTCAATCACTCCGTGATTAACTCCTGTGAAATGAGAGTCCCTAAGGAGGTAGTCTATCTGATCGCAATCAACTGGCCCGTGGACAAGATGAGCGAGTGTGTTGTCCTGCTCGACAAAGTCTGAACGGCCCTCTGACCAATCCATTAGATTCCTCTCCGAACCACCTGCATCCGGGCCCCTAATTAGGCTGGCAACCTCATTGGGATCAATTCCATGGCCCTCGAGAATTTCAGGGATGGATTTTCTATCGTTGATTGAGTTGAGCTCTCCCTCTCTTAGTACATCATAGTCACCTGTAATGATCCCCTCTGTTATCGACATGTGATCCATGCCCCCTCTCTCGTGAAGGATGTGCTCTAGAGTGTGAGAGTAGGGGCCATGCCCCACATCATGCAACATTGCAGCGACCTGCACGATATCCTTCTCAGAATCATCTAGGGACATTGAGTCGGCCATCATCCCGGCAACATGTGACACCCCTAGTGAATGCTCAAAACGGGTATGATGGGCACCGGGAAAAACTAGGTGTGCAAGTCCGAGTTGCTTGATGTGGCTAAGTTTGTTCATCTCAGGTGTCTTCAGTAAGTCCTTCCTGACGCCATCGATTCTGAACTGGCCGTGGATTGCATCATTGATGGTCTTCATACCGTTCCCTGCGGCCTCCGGAGAGTATGCTTCCCCTTGAATGGCACTCTATGCGGGATTCTTACAATGGAAGTCAAGGTCTTATTCATTGTATTTCATTTGCATTTCAATTGAGATACAATTAAGACCCCTTGCCTCTCTGTGCGGATCGGAGGAAGCAAGATGGCCGGCCACAGCCCCATGGTTTCGCTAAGGATTCCAGAGGATCATCTACTGGAATTGGAGAGGCTAGTGGGCCTTGATGGGATGAGGAATAGATCCGACGTGATCCGATTTGCAGTAAGGCAGTATCTTTCTTCCGAGCACCAGGTATCGGGAGATAGGGTCCAAGTTGACTTGGGGCCCGATCTGAGTGCCAGAATTAGTGACTACTGCAAGTTGCATGGAGAGAGTCCGGATGTTGTGCTTAGACAGGCAGCCAGGGAGCATATCAGGCGAGTAGCCATCGAGGATGCTACCGTTGAGGATATTCTTGCTGCTCGGATGGATGCCCTGCGTGCAAGATATGATGATGATTCAAACGCTATTTGAGGCGAGGGAAAATGTGTGAGGACGGGATGCACGGAACCAACGCGGGGGGGCGCACTATGCGCCCTCTCGCACCCAACTTCGAAGGCCTCTTAGACCGAGCCAGGAAGGCAAACTCAATGATGAGGGCCGATGCTTAGAATGGCTTGTTGAGTTGGACATGAACCCAATCTTCTTGGTCGTTCTACTGACAGGGCGCTTTCCATGACGGCATCCGAAACGCCGAATCTCGGAGTTTACCTCGCTCATGAGGAGATGAGAGATTCCCAAATTGAGATGATCGTGGACGGTATCGATTCTCTTTCTGAGAGAGGTTTTCTCCTAGCTGCAGCGCCGACTGGCATCGGTAAGACTGCGGCATCCCTGGCTTCGGCCTTACATGTGGCAAATAATAGAGGTGAAAATGGCTTGAAGCCAAAAATAGTGTTCATGACGGGAAGGCAGTCGCAACACAGAATTGTTGTCGATACAGTGAGGATGATTAACTCGAGGCTTCCTTCGGGCATCCCTAGGGTGAAATTAGTTGACATAATTGGAAGAGAAGGGATGTGTGAAGTGATTGACAAGTCCACGGGTAAATGTGACTGTGAGAAGGGGACAACTGAGGAAGGAAGACATAGAAAAAGAGGGATAATGAGGGATATTATTCTCTCAGAACCTCAACATGTCGAATGGGGAATTAGGTATGGCAAGCAGCAGAAAGTCTGCTCTTGGGCAGCTGCCAGATCTGCGGCCAGAGATTCGGATGTTTTGGTATGCGACTACAATCATGTTTTCATCGAGGGAGTCAGAGATAGTTCACTGCCTGCCATGGGGATTGACCTTGGAGACTCCATATTGATAGTTGATGAGGCACATAACCTCCCCGATAGAATTAGGAATGGCCTAGAAAGAAGAATTACTGACCAGGTTTTCAGGAGGGCACTAACCGATGTCCAAGAGTACAAAGACAAACTGGAAAAGATTGCTTTGCAACTAGATACTGGAGAATCATACGGTTTCGGGGAAGCTGTGATACTAGAGAATCAGATAAAGGCCCTGCGGGACGATGTTGGCCTCAGGAAATGGTTCGATACTAAGACTCAGGAAAATAATGACTCCGATTGGGATGACCTCAGGGTCGATACAAATGAGTTCCTAGACATCATAGGAAGGGCGATAGAGGGAATAGGCGAAAATGGTGAAAAGGGGCAAATTGCGATTATTCGAGAGATGATTAGAGGTCTGATGAGAGTAAAAATTGATGAGGACGAGTCGTTGGAGGATGAAGAACAAAACGACTGCATCAGACTTGCGGAGATGCTAGATGTTTGTGTCCAATACAGAAACAATGATGCTCTGGCCATAGTTTTTGATAATTTACTGGAAGAGCCCCGAATCACTAGTCACTTACTGGATCCGGGAGTTGTGGGCGCCCCAATATTCGAAGAATGCGCGGGCTCCATACTGATGTCGGGAACACTATTCCCTCCAATAATGTATGGCGAAATTTTAGGGATTCCCGAAGTCGGTTACAAAGGCAAGGAGTATGATTCTGGATTTCCTCCCGAGAATAGACATGTACTAATTGCAAGCGATGTTACGAGTAAGTTCTCAGAAAGAGAGTCTAGTTTCAGTACAATCAGTGAACATATTGCTTCAGTATTGGAGAAGACCCCGGGGAACGTTGCAATCTTCGCTCCTAGCTACTCCATGATGGAGAGAGTTGTGTCTGAGACTGGATATGTATTCGGGAGACATCGCCTGGAAGAGAAAAGGGGGATGTCCAAGCGCTCGGTGGATGGGATGGTCAATAGGCTTCACGAGCTAAAATCAATGGGCAAGAATTCCGTAATATTCGGAGTTTTGAGCGGTAAGCTGTCAGAGGGGATTGATTATTCGGACAATATCCTCGATGCAGTAGTCTGTGTCGGTCTACCACTTCCCCCTCCTAGTGCCAAGCAGGATGCCCTGTTTAGTTACTACACTAGCCGATTTGGCAGATCTAGTGCTTGGAAGTATGCCAGTTTACAGCCAGCAGTCAATAGCATCCTACAGGCACTGGGCAGGCCAATCAGGAAAGCGGAGGATAGGGCAATTGTGGTACTTCTAGAGAAGAGGCTCTTAGAGAGCAGGAGCAGGGATTGTATGCCTGGCTCAATGGACTCACTCAGGACCTCTAGCCCATCGAGAACCGGTAAGCATGTAGAGCGTTTCTTCCGGATACCTAAATCAATGGGTTCATCTTAGTCGGGCCATTGGGGGTGAGTGATAGCATGACATGGAGGCGGTTGGAAATAGGCGACTCGAACGAAGGTGTGGGAGGTGAGTCTGATGTCGGAGGAACTTCCCTAGGGCTCGACGTTACTGCTTTCGAAGCGCATTCGCAATTCATCTCAGACCTACCTCACATGTCAGAGGTTTCGGAAGCTCATGGAGAATTCTTGGGGCAAGCTGGGAACGTACCTGAATCAGCTAGGATGGCGAATAGCGATATCACAACTATGGGCGAGATGGTAGCTGATCTGGGGGGTTCAATAGAAGGTCATTTCATGGAGATTCCGATGCCTTCGGCGGATAGAAGGGGAGTTGTCCTCGAAGTCATGGAGGGAGAGAGTGGCACCATAGCCAGAATTATTGCCCCCAGTGGCTTTGGAGGTGTATTGAGGACATTTAGATTACCCGCTGGCTCCTTCATCTCTGGTGCGTCGTGGAATGGCCATAACCTGGGGCTATCTCTAGAGGATCATTCCTGAGGAACTATCGCTGACTCCCTAGATGGGACTTCCTCGAGTTGGTCGATCTCCTGTAGAACGGCACTAAGTGCCATCTGAGCACCTTCCCTGTGGGGCTCTCCGAGAACGTGGCTTGAGTATCTGGCCTCTTCGAAAATTCTATCCAGGGACAGGAGGGCCTGTTCGCTTATCGGAAGTGCGTTTCTTATTGCCAATTCGAACTCCCTGACTGTCTCGAAATCCCTCCTCAGGAAACCCCTGCTCATCAAAATCTGGCATAGTCCCTCGTAGCAGTTGAATATCGCCTCTCTGACCTCATCGCCAGCCGCTAGGAGTTCTGCTGTGTAGCTGAACACCCCGGCCAACTCGTCGATGGCTGCTTGCTTCCTCCTCCTGAGTAAAATCGCTCCGACTGCGGCTAACCCGATTATCACGAGCATGGCCAAAGCGGCCATGGCTGGACCGACGAGAGATGCTCCCTGCTCAGGCTGGTACTCCACTTCGACCACAGCGAACTGTGAGAGTCGGGCGGCGTCAATGGGGTCGATGATATCTGAGTCCGAACTGAACTCTACCGAAAGGTCTCCCCAGAAGTCCCTGTCCCAAAGTGGGTGGCCCTCATGGAATGACTCGAAGTTGTACGTGAATATACCATCCTGATTGGTGACTCCCACAACTGTAAAGTGAGTACTAGTCTCATTTACCAGTCTAGCTGTAATTGAGACGCCCTCGATGACCTCGACCCTGTCAGTGGCAGTGACATTGACCCTTCCCGAAAGGGAACTTTGGCCTATCTCCAGATACAACGAGTCGGGGATGAACTCGAAGTTTACAGGTACTTTGATTACCACCTCGAACCCGATCTCGCCACCGTTCAGGAACCTGGAGGAGTCGGGGTCAACCACTATTGACATGCTCGCCGTACCAGGTGGCATTGTTGAAATCGCATTCGACTCGACCAGGAATTGCCCCGTAGTCTCGTCCCATGAAATCTTGGTATTCGGCCTTAGGGAGTCCCCCCAGTAGAGCGATAGGTCCATCTCCTCCATTGTATTTCCTTCCCCGCCGATTTCAATAATCCTACCAAGGACCCTTATTGGCCTATTTCCGTCACTTCTGACGACTTCGTCCTCCAGGAATAGTATCTCTATCTGAATGTCTGCCCTTGCATAGACGGTGGCATTGATGGAATTCGAGAGGTATAGTTGCTCCCCGGCAAAAACCAATGAAACATCATGCGAACCCCTTGATATCAGATAGCCAAGCTCGTGACTAATGCTGAATGTACCATCTATGCTGGTTGTTATGGTAGAAACTTCTTCTCCGTCCAGTAGGAAGGATAGCTCCCTCCCTTCCAGGCCGGGATTGCCTGTGGAGTCTGCATCGAATAACCTCCCCGTGAGATTCCATGAACCGCCTCTTGTCACCACGTTGTTCTCAACTTGCAGAGTCATTCCCGTGTGATACGCGATTGTTAGATTTGCCTCTACTGAACCTTCCCGGTGATAACCCTGATTCGGAGCTACTACAGTTAGCGTGTGCTGGCCCACATCCAAGAACTCTGAGACTACCCACGAATGGGACCAGAGTCCATCCTCGTCAGTTGTAGTTGTACCAATCAGGATTCCATCTATGAAAATCTGCAGTGAGTGGTTCTCTAGCCACCCATCCGGAAGGTTGTCCTTGACAGATCCACTGAGCTGAAGCACATCTCCAACTGCTACTGGGGATGGCTGTTCCACACTAACCTCGGCAGGCCCGAAAACAGTGAATATGGTGGTCGAATTTGAACCTATGACAAACTCCTCGCCGCCGAACTCTATTCTGACATTCCTTGGCCCGAGAGGCATGTCCGGAGGTACTGGGAAGAATAGGCTAAACGTGCCGTTTTCAGTGACTGACAGTGAAGTTAGGAATTGATCATTCATGTAAACGTCGAGATTCCTTCCTGGAAGCACCCTTCCTGCTCCATCGGTTAGCATTCCCTCGATGAGCAATAGCTCGTTTCTATCGACCTCTCCCGGAGGCGTAGTGAGGACGACCTGAGAGGTCTGGGTCGCGTTGAATTCGTGTGTTAATGTGGAAGGGAGGTAGTACTCGGGATTCAACGAGTCCCCCTGGCCCATTGGATCTACCCATGTGAATCCACCTAGGAAATCGACAGTGAAGGTGTGGACCCCATAATCGGTATCTAGTGGCAAATCGTAAGTTATGCTCCATACCCCGGTGGAAGAGTTGGAAATGGAAGTATAGACAGGCCCCACATCAATTCCGTCAATAGAGAGGTGTACGACTCCCCCTTGGTCTTCGCCATTCTCGACAAGCGGCAATCCATGCTCATCGAGTAGCGTGCCGGTGAATGTGACTGCCTCACCAGCGATAGCGGAGCCAGTGACCGAAATCACATCTAGAACCGAGGGGGCGAGTATTACCACCCTAGTCCACGTCTCGTCACCCAGTAGTCCGGTTGTACCATTGATACCCGCGAATGTAGCTGTAATGGTCATTGGCCCGGGAGCCCTGTTGGGATCAGTTGTGATCACAGTTGTAAGAATGCCCCCTTCATCGGTAAGGCCCGACCAAGATTGTACGCCGTCTATTGAAACATCGACTTGAGCCCCGGGTACAAACTGTCCGGAGTTGTCGATAAGGGACATGTTTAGTGTTATGTTGTCCCCTCTTACCGTCCTCTCATCGGGATCTAAGTCCGTAGGGGATATTATTGAGAGCATTGAGAAACCCCTGCTATCAAACGTGCCATCCTCTGAGCTGGGGCCGTAGTAGTTGACGGAAGGGGTGTATGATGCAGTGATATTGTGTGTACCGCGGGGGAAAGAGAGGTCAAGGAATATCCTAGCTGACCATGATCCGTTTGCGTCCACGGTCCCGCCTGTTACTGAGAATGAGTTTGTATCCCCGTCGATCGCGAAGTTGAGTGTAGGATTTAGGGCGTTACCGGCTCTGTCGACTATTCCACTGCCATTGCTTGAAGTGAGTGTTCCGCTGATATCCAGGAACTCACCAGCAGCGGGATTTGACGTAATTGGATCAAATGTTATGTTGGTAGGGGATCTGACTGTGATTGTGTTGATCACCGTAGAGGAAGGGTGAAGGGTATCTGAGCCGTTGGAGCCGTTGAAAAAGAGGAAAATTGGCATTAGCCCCAGAGGGTGAGAATGGGGGACAGAGAATGTGAAATTGACTAAACCCTGGCCATTAGTAGGTTGTTCCGGTATCAGCCAGGTCTCATGGAATAATGCCGAAACTGACATGTCGGAGAGTTGCCTATCCCCATCACTTGATTCGACCAGCCTTGCTCCGAATGTGATAGACGTCCCTCTGTCCACTATGGTGTTTAGGATGGGATTCCTGTCAGTAATTTGGGTAACGCCACGAACTAGGATAGTTTCATTCCCAGTTCCCGTCAGATAGAAGGGAGTACTGCCATTTTCCACGCTCACAACTACCGTCTTGAGACCATTAGTTACGCCGTCCCCAAGTGGATCGGTGGGGACTGATATTGAAAACGAGCCATTTGCTGCAGTAACGTGTCCTGTGATTAGAGTCTCACTGGGGTCATTCAAGAAAAATACCTCCACCGTCATAGGCCCCGATACCGAGCGATTCTCATCCACGCCATCTAGGACCTGGCCCTGTAGTTGGAAGAACTGCCCGGCAGTTACTTCTGGCAATGGCGAGTTGTCGATTCTTATGCTACTCGCAACCTGCACCGTCAGGTTGACCACGCTCTCGTTCCCAATCCACCTTCCAGCATTTGGTGTAGTCAAACTATCAGTTAGGTCGTCAGGGGCGTGGAGTCTGACATCATAGTAACCAGGGGGGGCATCTGCGGGGATTGTCGGGGTGAACCTCGCGACACCATCCGACCCAGTGACAGTGGAATTGAGAACCTGCTGCAGAGGGCCGCCCCAATCGAAGTACAGATCGACAGTAGTATTCTGCAGTCTGTTATTGCTCTCGACATCGGTGACTGTGGCATTCGAGATCAAAGTCTGGCCCGCGATTACGATTGACTGCAGTGGTTCTGCTTCCACCACATACTCGGTCTGGACCCCTGCTTGGAGGACCACTGCCCCGGGAACCAAGTAGTAGGCCCCGCCTGTGGGAGGGCTCTTCTCAAAGTCAAGAATCAGCCTGAGGTCGTACACACCGGCTCCAACGCCAGCGGGCATCTGGAAGGTGATGTTGTACTCTCCTGTCGTATTATCTATCCACTGCTCCCCGAGCCTGTAAGTTACTGGCGGGGCGTCTAGGCCATCGGGAGTAGGGGGTTGGTCGGATGGGACTTCCATGTTGATAATGATCGAGGAGTTATTGCCCAGTATTGTGCTGTTTAGGTTAATGTCTCTCGCAAAGCCGGAAATCCATGAGGACTGGCCGCGGGGAGTCCATTCCGAGCCAAGCGTGAATGAGACGTCAGCTCTTCCTTGAACTCTTACGGTATCTAAAACGCTGTTAGGAAGAAGCCAAGTTGACCCACTGAAGTTCAGTTGCCAGGGGTAGTCTCCGGCCTCCATATCTATGGTTGGCCTGAACGAAACCATCACACGGGGAAGCTCTGGATCAGACTGGTTCCATGCCAACTCACCGTTGAAGTCCAGTGTGTAGTCTCCAACGAAACTCGCAACAGAATTACCAGTGTGGTCAGACAGCGTAACTTCGACCTCAGAGTCTGATCCGACAGGGGCTGGATTCAGTATGTAACTGAAATTTACATAGCTCTTTACGCCATGCTCATCGATTACTACTGATTCGTCTTTCGCGAACAAGCCATCAGCTTCGAACTGATATCTGATTTCCACAAGACCGGCAGGAACTGGAACCTCTGACGCCGAGAATGACCAGTTGACTGCGAATTGGCCCAAGGCCCCCGTCCAGTCTGAGTCATTGAGGTACCATGAGTTCAGTGTGGTGAAGGGACCGTTGGCTGCGGATCGGCGCATCTGCAATGTTAGGGTGCCATTGAGTGCCTCTGGGATGATTGACCTGCTGAGTACGGTGCCGTTCAGATATATCGGCTGGTCGATTTCTAGAATGGTATTGTTCAAACCCTGGCCCTCCAGAGTCACTGTGAGATTAGGTGCTGGAGTAAGGTTGAGATTGAGTCCTACTGACTTGGGGCGCAGGTGGTAGAGGGGTGAGCTTGCATTGTTGAGGTCCTCTTCGTGCCAACCTAAGAAATTCAGAGTAGCGGAAATTAGCCCCTCCTGCTCCGATTCATCTATTGGGACCGAGAATTCGTAATATCCGCCTGCACCAACACTGGAAATCAGACTAACTGGACCATCGGCTGAGGTAGTATAGTTTAGCACCACTTGCAGGCTATCTAACTGTGTAATATCGTTGTAGGGCTCACTTGATAGAGAAATTTCCCCCACGAGTGTCGTGTTGACTCCGATGCCTATCTTTGGCTCGTCCGCGGGCTCAGGCTCTGTTATTGACATGGCCACATCGTCAGTGATATTCAACCTCCATGGGAAAGTAATGCCCTGTGAGCCGACATATCCATTCTGGTACGTACGAAGTACAAGGGCGCCATAGCCCGGATTAATCACCTCCTGAGGCTGTCCTGTGATATTGAAAGAGCCGTTCTCATCAGTCACAGCGGATCCCACATAATGCTCTTCCAATGCTGCAGAACCGGGTATATTCTCGGTCTGATTTGACTTCACCAGATACATGTCAATTGTAATATTCCCAACAGAAGTCTGATTTTCAGTGAACCTCAATACCCCATCGAGGGAGAGATTCCCTGAAGACAGATCCCTTTCAAACCAAATCGGACCCCGATTCTCATCTACGACTTCGACGGTAGAGAGGGAAGGGCACGCCTCAAATGGGATCCAACCGAGATCGGCATTACCCAAGTTGGAGTTAGTCTGGAGATGGACCTCGACCCATGTCGTGAAGTCTTTTCCATACACCTCGAAAGACGTGCCTGTCCACTTTCCTCCGGAGAAGCCAGTAACCTTACGAGCAGGTATTCCAGCGGAACGTAACATTACAGCAAAAAGCGTACTGAACTGATCGCAATCGCCCTCGAATGAGTTATTCAAGATCCAGTAGGATAGGTCGTCCTCATCATCTAGAACCCCCACTTCTGTCCCATTGTGATTCCTCAGGAAAGTAGTAGTGGAATTTCCATTAATGATAAAGTCCTGAATTGCCGACACTCTATCCCAAGCCGAGAAGGCGCCTGACTCGTTGATTACTGTCGTTGTTATGGAATTGACGAAGTTGGCTGCGTTCCCCTTTGCCAGATATGAGCTAGGAAGGTCGGTCGCATAGGTACTATTGGCGAATTCAGTGGTATTTTCCCTAATAGCCTGTGTAATCAAAACTTGTGGAGCGGTGACGAATAGGGTATCTATGGTGGCACCGTCCACTATTGCGTCCCTGGTGAAGTTCGAGAAATTGAGTCCTGCATTCGCATCGGTCCATCCTGTGTAATTGACAGCATTGTGAGGGGCTATGATTTCCTCACCGGGGAAAATCAGAGCTCCGGACTCGAGGGATATCTCCCAACCGAGTACCTCGGAGCCGTCCCAGAACTGTTGGTCGGCAACGCCCTGCGTCGTAGAGAATCCGGGGAACATCTGAGTGTTTCCAACGAGGCTGGTGTTGACACCCCAAGAAATCCCCGTGTAGAAGTCGTATGTATGCCACCTCCAGTAATGAGTGATATTGGGATCGACCCCAGCAGATGTGTTCGTGGCCTCGAAGAACATCATGTTGGCATCTATATCGTCTGCGGGATCCCAAGGATTTCCATCGGCATTTAGGCAATTAATGTCCCAAAATTCGGAAGTACACTCCTGGCCATCAGGTATTCCTCCTCCGTCTGTATCCGGATCCCTCCAGTCTGTGCCGGTGGAATTCTCGATTGTGTCCGGTATTCCGTCCCCGTCGGTATCTACTGGGTTAAGATCGTCATTAGGGTTATTCTGGGGATTTGTCCCATCTAGGTACTCCTGGAAGTCGGTCACCCCCCCATTGTCCGTGTCGGTTACATTCCACAATGTGAAGTAAGTATCAGTAGTGGCGTTGCCCCCTAAGTCACCGAAGGCGACAAGGCAAACCGTTGTATTCTCAAAGTAGTTGTTTAGCCCGTCCCCATCTGAGTCCAGTAGGTTATCGCAGGGGTTGCTTGGATCGGTGAGGTTCAGGATCTCGTCTAAATCATTAACTCCATCGCCGTCGGTATCTGACATATTCCAGTCAGATAAGAAACCAAAACTTCCTGTTGATTCCTCCCAGTCAGCCAGGCCATCCCCATCAGTATCGAAATAGTCATCGTCGCATATCGGATCATTGGACAACCCGAGCGATTGATCCCAGCACCAAGAGAAATTGACGAATGTCACGGATGTAGCGTCAGGAGGCTTGTCCGTGTCTATGCCCCTCAATGCATCTCCATTGATGGATGTGAATCTAAAACCGGTTAGACTGCCATTAGTTGATGAGACATAGAATCCCATTGGCTCCCCATTCTGCCTCCAATCCTCGGGGGTCTGGTCGAGCGCGGAGGTATCGTTCAACGTAAGTACCATATTAGTGGCATCGAAGTCTATGATAGTCAAATTCAGCGTTTGCAGGGAGGTGCATGGATCGGTGCCATGAGATGGGTCGAGTTCAGAACCGTCACTAATTCCCCCTCCGTCTGTATCCGCAACATTCCACAGGGTACATGTCATATTTTCTTCCCAATTTGGTATTCCGTCATCATCGAAGTCGCCCGAATCCTCAATCCTAGTTGGATCAGTCTCATTTTCATCGACGATGCCGTTTCCATTCAGATCCTCCTCGCCGTCATCGAACTGGTCATCATCTGTATTGTTGTCCCTTGGATCGCTTGCTAAAGGAGGGTCACCATACTGCGCATTGACCTCGACGCCGTCGCTAATTCCGTCTCCATCGGTATCGGAGGAAGTCGGGTCAGTAAGCAAGACGAGTGCCTCATATGAGTCATTTAGGCCATCGCCATCAGTATCATTCAGTTGGGGGTCTGTGGAGGTTATTCCGTCTACCTCGGCGGTGAAAATAAGACAACCGCCCGGACCCAGCAGAAGTACCGGGTTGCAAGGCGATTCTGTGGCCGTCATGCTCAAAGGACCAGGGCGGAAATATTGGGTGGGAGGAGTGGTAGAACCATTCCTGGTCCCCCAAGCAGGGTTGACGAATTCCTTCAGGTTGACCAGCCCATCGCCATCTGGATCCCCGAATGCTCCGTCTTGATTGGTGCGGGAGGTTGGATCTAGGCCATTTGCTACCTCCCAGCCGTCTGGCATACCATCTCCATCGGTGTCCCAACCATTGGGATCCTCATCGATGGCTCCATCGCCATCATCGTCATCACTGGTGCAGTTTGAGTCCCCGTCCCCGTCTGCATCGAAATTATCGACCAGTCCATCCTTGTCATCATCGAATGAATTGAAGCAGATATTACCCCAGGGATCCTCATCGGCTCCGTCTGAACCCAATCCCTGAATGAGCTGCATGGCGCTCTCCTCGTCCCAATTACTTACTGGGACGGTACCATTCCACCAAACGCCATTGTCCAGCTCATTTGGAGTATTTGTGGAGTCCCAATTCGCTGGAATTCCATACATGTACTCATTCAGATTAGAAAGAGAGTCGCCATCTGGATCGCCGGTTGACCCATTATCGCCTGTTGCGGAAAGGGGATTAAGTCCGTATTGCCATTCCCAGCCGTCAGGGAGGCCATCATTGTCAGTGTCCCAGTCCTGGGGCTGAGTATTGATGTAGAACTCAAGACCATAGGAAAGGCCGTCGCCGTCCTGGTCGGTGGATGCCAATGCCTCCCATGAAGCAAACTCCAATGCTGAGTATGAAGAAAGGAGCATCAAGATAGAGAAAATAATGGCTGACCGGCTCTTACTGAGCCCGTCCTTATCCAACCCTTTGGATTGATTGAATGAGCCCATGCTACGCAACCCCTTGCTCTTGGGCGCAAAGTAGGGCACTTAAGAGGAATGGAGCGTCGTTCGGACAATGACTCGCTACTAATCAAACCAGTTCGATGTCATCATCCTCATATTGGTCGTCTTCTTCCTCTTCTATAGACACAACTGGAGCTGGTAAATCATCATCTTCATCATCCTCCAAATCATCATCTGAATCATCGGAAATAGCATCCAAATATGCCATGTGTGCCTTCCATCTCCTCCTGTTCATGGCACCTTGTATTCCTGCGATTAGTAGCATTGCTGCAACTAGGCCGACGACGTAGGTAGAAAGCCGCGGGTGCGTGATCTCGTTTACTAGCCTGTCAATCAGAGAGGAAATGCCCACCCTCATCACTACCGTCTTCTCTGCTGTGGCATCGTCGGGCCAGCTCTGCTGGGTATCGAAGGGGGTTGCCGAGACTAATACATCAGCTGTCTCGCCATTGTTTGCTGAATCTGGAACGTTGACGTCCAAGACGAATGTTACTTCCTCAAATGCATCCAGTACTATCAGAACTGATCCTGAAGGGCCGTCGATGTCGACTGTCCATCCAGTTCCATCGACCTCGGCCTCTAGCAGGACTGTCAATGGGCTATTACCCAAGTTCTTGACCTTCATCTGGATAGGGTATGATTCGCCGGGGACCAAGAGCCTATTGGGCGTAACTTGGACAATTTCCAAATTGGGGTCATCGGCGTCTATCTCAAACACCATTGGTAGGTCGAAGTACTTGGCATCGTCATCCGTAGTATCTTCGACTATCCTCAGGTAAACTGTATGATTTCCGAATTCAACCTGATTTGTCAGAGTCACAGTCACGAAAACCTCAGTCTCATCTCCCGGTGCCAGAGACACACGGGGAACTGCATTCCCCGACGAGTCCTCGATTCTGAATTGCCATTGCCCATATGCCGCGTTTCTGTCGGTGTTCTCATCCAAAGATGCAGGATTCTGGATCCTCCACCAAGTGGCCGATTCGCCGGATGTCATTGTATTGGTGATCTTTGCCCTGAGTGAAACTTGTGCGTTTCCTGGGCCTGGTGCACAGAGGGAAACTGTGATGTGGCCAAGTGGGGAGCCATCGCAGTCATAGGAAACCTCAGCCCTGATACCAAAGGTACGTTGGATGGTGAATAATACAGTAGATCTCAATGAGGCGTTTCCAGAGCTTACCACCTCTATCTCGACTGGGCCAATGTCTGGGTCCTCCCTGTCAGCAGAGGGCTTGATCATCAGCCTCAGTGTTTGTGTATCGTGCCTGTCCAAGAGGACGGTGTGAAATGTTCCGTCGCCTTCATCTTCCAGAATCCGCTGACCTGTGTCGTTGTCATAGACATGGATAATCGCCTTCGACCTTTGCAGAACGTCGATTCTGAATGTGTCGGCATCGAAACCGGTATTGAAAATCTCGAGGAGGAATGGTGTGAATTGGTCGTAGTCAACATATCTAGGTATGGTTGAATCTATGTCATCGGGACGCGAGGAGTTTGCGATGGGTACATCGTGATCTTCTGACCAAATGGAAACTTGTGGTGGCTGGAAAACGTCAATCTTCTCCAAGTCAATTTGCAGAGTGTCTTGGTGGACAACGGTGAGTACCCCGTCGACCTCTGCTTCTGCAACTGCCCTGATGTCTATGGAGCCTGGAGCGCCAGTCAGATCCTCGGGTGCAGTAAGAGTGAGGATTGGATTCAGAATATCTCCGCCCGCATTCAGGGTGTAACCACCGGGTGAGTCGAATTCTAACAGCCAAGAGCTTGGGAAATTTGTTAGAACTTCCAACTCCACGTCCATCGACTTCGTCGAGTCGCCCCTGTGGACTAATTGTAGTGGAACGGGTGTTGTCTGACCTGGGGCCATATATTCTGTAGTGCGATCTAGCCTGTGATTCAATGCAACGCCCCACTGCTCCATGGTTACAGGCTCGTGCTCGATGATTACGCTGTTACCCTGAATATCAGAAACCTCGAGTTCTACAGAATATTCTCCAGACGGTATTCCGCTCGGATATGACCATAGATACTCTCCAAAGATTCCTTGGCTGGTATCTTCGATTTCCTCATCATCCTCATCGATGACATGGTCTATTCTATACATGCCATCAGGATCTCTCATCAGCAACCTCACAGAGTCTACGTCATACCTGCCAAAACTACTCTTCACATCGAACGAGAATTGCATTACCCTCTCTGATAGAATGTCGTTCGGGTACCATTCCAACTCTGGCCCCTCTGCGAGTTCTGCACCCTCTCTCTGAAGGAGTACAAGACTGTTGGAAATTGCATTTGCCTCGATCTCGAGTGTGCTGAACCTGTCATCGCCATCGATCTCATTCCATGCCACCTCTGCCTCGCAACTTGAGCCGAATGGACTTCCGCCGCTATCACATCCAGACATGTCAGCATCGACAATCAACTCAAGACGCTCGTCCTTGTCGATTGTGAATCTTTGGTTATTCCCTAAATCAATCTCAAATGTCTCGTGATCGAAGCTGCAGCTCTGAGTGATTCCGGGGTTGCATGCGTCTGTACTCCAAGAAACTGAGCCGACTTGGCTTCCCGATGACTTGAGGGTGATTGTCCATTCTACCGTAGAGGTGTCCGGACCAGTTGCCCTCATGAATAGGCCCAATGGGAGATAGTAAGATCCAGAGCCCGAGCCATGATTGGGTCGGCCTGCGACGTCCAATGACGAAAGCATGGGACTTGTTCGAAACTCTATGCTGTTATCGAGAGCGCTCATTGACTCCTGGCCCCCGGACTCCGGGACCTGTGTTGTGATGTACCCATCGCCACCCGCAGAGGAGTTCTGAGAAGCGAAATACATTGTATAGAGGTTTAATTGAACGTCTGAACTTGCTTTAATCGTGGATTCTTCCGGGAGTTCGTATTGGTTGTCTGAAACCATTCCAAATGGCATCAACATCAGTACTGAAAGTGCTAGAGCCAGCCTGAAACGGCGGGACGCGCTATTCGCTATGCTGCTCGCATACACGTCTTGTCGCCCACAGGAGTGGCGTTAAAGCGTTCGTGCCCTAAGGGCACGTGATAAGTCGGTTCTGGGGGTTGTCAAAGCGCTCGATTCAAGGAGGAGGACCCGCGCTCAGGGGTTGCAGAGGTACCCGAGTTGGTCAAAGGGGCCGGACTTAAGCTCCGGTGCATAGTGCTTCGCAGGTTCAAATCCTGCCCTCTGCACCAATCATCTAATGCGTGTCATGGAACAGCCGAGCTCGCCCTCAATCCCTGCAATGTCGAGTTTCTTGATAGACACAGTAGCAGCAGCTATCTCTGCAGGGGACATCATCTCGTCCAGCAATTCTGATGCAAGGGTCTCCAAAAGGGCGTTCCTACCCCTTGTGGCGACTCTATCAATCGAAGAAGAAAGAAATTCGTAATCGAGAACCATGTCAATCTGATCCTCTTCCGGCTTGGATGCGCCCTCTAGGATTACGTAAAGATCGAAACTAACCCTTTGGGGATTGCCAATCTCATGATCATGGACGCCGATATCGAGCTCCCTCACGGAGTTCTCCAAGAACAGAGTCGTAAACTCGTTGGCCCCAGATTTTGCCATTTCTCTTAGCAACTCCGCATATGAACTCAATCCATTCCCTCCGTTTCAAAATAGACATCCCTCTCCCTAGCAAGGAACCTCTCCCCAGAGTCCACGAAAATGGTCTGACCTGTGATGGATCTGGAACGCATGAGGAAGACAACTGCATCTGCTATGTCTCCCGGGGTCGGACCGAATCCCAATGGGGCCTCGGATTGAGCTCTAGCGAAACCTGCCTCGGTCTGTTCCGGGCTTGGCAGAGTATGCCCCGGTGCCACGGCATTCACTCTAATGGCTGGTGCTAGGCCTCTTGCCAGAGCATCAGTAACTCCCAACATTGCATACCTTGAGGCAGTGTAAGAAAGGTGGTCGGGATTCGGCTGAGCGACCTTTTGATCCAATATGTTCACGACGCAAGCCCTCTCTCCATCGGGAAGTCTTCTAACAAGTTCGCCGATTAGCATAATTGGAGATAGGGCATTGACCTCCAAATGGCCAGACCAAGACTCTGTTGAGATGTTTGAGATGTCGTCATGAGAAAACTTGGATGCATTGTTGACCAGTCCGACAACAGGGCCGAGAGAATCTTCGGCCTTTGTGATGATTTCCGATACTGACTTGGGGTCGGACAAATCGCATCTGACATGCGTGGCACTACCTCCGTGAGATTGTATCTCTGAAACTACCTCCTTGGCTTCATTCTCGGAAGAAAAATAGTGGACTGCTACTGAGAATCCACTCTGAGCCAGAGCCAAAGAAATCTGCCTGCCTATCCTAGCTGCCCCGCCAGTAACAACCACTGTACCGCCGAGCATGACACCCCGAGTTAACACACCCCTATTACGGGTTGTTCTTGATAGGCTCTAAGAGGACCTCATGAGAATGGTTAATTTCGTACCTCCATCCGAAGGAACTGATGGCCACTCGCCTGCCACTCGCTGGGGACGCCCCTGAAAGTGGCAGCGGATGCGGCGCAACCCCTTCAGGGAGTACCAAATTAAGAAGTCCCAGGGAAAGGAAGAGGCTTCCAAAGTGGTTCAAAACCTCGCTTCCAGTGGGTGATTCTCAAGTAAGGTACAACGAAACAAAAAATAGAGTTGTTGAGAATGGCTTGAATACAGTTTGCGAAGAGGCTCGGTGCCCCAACGTTCACGACTGTTGGGGAAGGGGTACTGCGACATTCATGATTGCAGGGGACGTCTGTACCCGGGGTTGCAGATTCTGTGCGATTGATACTGCTAAGAATCCACCTCCACTCGATTCTTCGGAGCCTGAATCATTGGCGGAAGCGGTAGGCAGGATGGGCTTGAGTCATGCGGTAATCACGGTTGTCAACAGGGATGATCTGCCTGATGGAGGAGCTAGTCATTACAGAGATTGTATCAAAGCGATTCATGAGAGGTCGCCCGATGTTGGCCTTGAGCTACTTTGTTCTGATTTAGACGGAGACATGGGTTCCCTTTCCGCGCTTCTTGAGGAGTTGCCTCTGAAGGTGTTTGCACATAACGTCGAGTGTGTACCTAGGCTCGACTCGGTAGTCAGGGATCCCAGAGCATCATTCGAACGTTCAATCTCAATCCTAGCAGAGGCCAAGAGGATTAGACCTGACCTCCTAACAAAAAGCAGCATTATGGTGGGCCTTGGTGAAACGGATGAGGAGGTATCCGAAGCGATGATGAGGCTCCGTTCAGCAGGAGTGGACATGATTACCTTAGGCCAGTACCTTCAACCTGGCGACAGGCATCTCCAAGTGGATAGATTCCCCGAGCCATCTGCATTTGCGAAATGGGACAGGGAGGCAAGGGAAATCGGATTCAGCGCTGTCGCTAGTGGGCCTCTAGTAAGGTCCAGCTACAGAGCGGGTCTACTTTGGGAAGAGGCCAAAGGTGGGGAGCCTGTAGTCACCAGAGAGTCGACGGGTTCGGCTGTAAGCTTCCTAAAGATCAGCCAGATTGGCCAAACCCAAACAATATGAGCATGAATAGAGAGTGATGAATCATGGCCGGAGATAGTTCTGACATCCCCCTCCATATCCCGGACGCCCCCCATAGGCCTGGTGATGAGTCGGAATTTGCCGATTGGCCATGGAAGCCGGAAGACCTGGAAATGTTGGAAATTGATTGCTCTGCAGAAGAGTCATCTGAGCATGCAATAGGGCTAGTTAGAGTCCTAGGTGATGATAATAAAGCCTCTGGGAAGTGGAATCCAGAACTTCCTACAGAGGATCTAAAGAAGGGTCTTGAGCATATGCTAAGGCTTCGAATTTTTGATGATCGGATGATGAAAATGCAGCGCACTGGTAAGCTTTCCTTCTACATGAGGTCATTTGGCGAGGAGGCAGTAGCAATAGCCCAGACAATGGCTCTAGAAACTCAGGACTGGTTATTCCCCACATACAGGCAGCCAGGGGCCCAATTTGTCAGAGGGCGTGATATGGTTAGCATGATTTGTCATTGCATTGGTAACGAGGAAGACAACGTGAAGGGCAGGCAGATGCCAGTCCACTATACGTACAAGGAGGGGAGGTTCATTTCCGTCTCAAGTCCTGTTGGAACACAATTCAGTCAGGCAGTCGGAGTTGCTCTGGCCTCCAGGTACAAGGAGCTCGACGAGGTGACCATTACATGGATTGGTGATGGTGCTAGTGCTGAGGGGGACTATCACTACGCACTGAACTTTGCAGCCATTTTCAAGGCCCCGGTCATCCTTAACATCGTAAACAATCAATGGGCGATTTCGACTCACAGTAACTTCGCAAGCGGGCTACAGAATTTTGCCATCAGGGGGATACCTTACGGAATACCTAGCATCAGGGTGGATGGAAATGATTTCTTGGCGCTATTCTCAGTAACCAGGTGGGCCAGGCAGAGGGCAGCTAGGGGATTGGGACCAACCCACATAGAAGTTCTGACCTATCGCGCTGGGGCCCACAGCAGCAGTGACGATCCGTCCAGGTATAGACCTCGAGATGAAAACGAATACTGGCCCGGAGGAGATCCAATCGACAGACTGAAGGACCATCTAATCAGTATCGGCGAGTGGACTGAGAAAGATCATGATAAATTATCCGAAAAGCTAGACAATGAGGTGATGGCAGCATACAAAGAGGCAGTTAAATTCGGGGATTTAGCGAATGGCCCATACCCCTCATCAGACGCAATCTTTACCGAAGTTTACGAGACTCCGCCCTGGCACCTAATGGAGCAATGGGACGAAATGAAAAAGTGGAGGGAGGATTAATGTCTAACATGAATATGGTAGAGTCAGTCAATAGTGCTCTGGACACCATGCTTTCGAATGACGAAGATGTAATAATTTTTGGAGAAGACGTGGGCTACTTCGGAGGAGTGTTCAGGACTTCTGATGGGCTTCAGGAGAAATTCGGAAAGCACCGTGTCTTCGACTCGCCCCTCTCGGAAGGCGGTATTGCCGCCACTGCTTTTGGAATGGGGATAAATGGGCTACGGCCAGTAGTTGAGATTCAATTTGCGGACTATATTTTCCCGGCATATGACCAGATCGTAAATGAGATGGCAAAGGTTAGACACAGATCCGGGGGCGAGTTCTGGTGTCCCGTCACCATCAGAACTCCAGCCGGAGGGGGCATTAGAGGGGGGCATCACCACTCACAGTCTCCTGAAGCTCAATTCACACACACGCCAGGGCTCAAGGTCGTCTATTGCTCTACACCCTACAATGCAAAGGGACTTCTAATCAGTGCAATTGAAGATAACGATCCAGTAATTTTCCTTGAGCCGAAAAGATGCTACAGGGGTCCATTCTATGGAGATCCCCACAACGTCCCAACATGGAGCGGACACCCGGAGGCAGAGGTTCCCGAATCCCACTATTCAATTCCACTTGGAGAGGCTCGATTGGCATTGGAGGGAGATGACTGTACGGTAATCGCATGGGGCACCATGGTTCATGTTTGTGAACAGGCGATAAAAGATAGTGGCATTTCCTGTGACCTAATCGACCTTCAAACTCTAGTCCCGTGGGACAGAGAGGCGATTGAGAAATCAATATCCAAAACTGGTCGATGTGTGATTGTCCACGAAGCCCCAAAAACCAGCGGTTTTGGAGCGGAAATGGTTGCTTCGATACAAGAAAGGTGTTTCTGGAGCCTTGAATCACCAATCGAAAGAGTCACTGGTTGGGACACACCTTTTCCCCATACTACTGAATGGGATTACATGCCCGGACCGGACAGGATAGCCGCGGCGATCGCGAAAACACAGGAGGATTGAGCATGGGAACTTACGAATTCAAGCTTCCAGACATCGGGGAAGGAGTAGTCGAAGGGGAGGTTGTAACATGGCATGTTTCTGTGGGCGACAAAGTCTCTGAAGATGATCCGCTCGTGGATGTTATGACTGACAAAGCAACGGTTACCATACCATCCCCCACGGACGGAGTAGTTTCTTCCCTGAGTGGGGACATAGGAGATATGATTGCAGTTGGCACTACTTTGGTAGAGTTCGAAACCGAAGGATCTCCGGCGGAAACAGAAGAGCCAGTGGAGGAAGAGCCAGTGGAGGAAGAGCCAGTGGAGGAAGAGCCAGTGGAGGAAAGGACTGCAAAGACTGCTCCCCCGAAAGTTTCCCCTCCGCCACCTCAGATCAAAGTGCCTGATGTCACTAGGAAGAAATCGGGTTCCATTTTAGCTAGTCCCGCGGTACGAAGAAGGGCCAGAGAATCTGGAGTCGACCTGTTGGGCCTCAACGGGAGTGGTCCTGCTGGGAGAATTCGGCATGCAGATCTCGATGCATTCTTGGCAGGAGGAGGGGCGGTCATGGGAGCTGCTCCAAGCGCTTATTCGACAAAGAGGACGGACATTACAGAGGTAAAGGTCGTAGGGCTGAGGAGAAAGATCTCCGAGCAGATGGTGAAGAGTGCTTTCTCCATACCGCATTTCTCATACTTCGAAGAGGTTGATGTTACAGAGCTTGAAGAATTGCGACAAATGCTAAACTCAAGTAGGTCCCCTGAACAGCCTAAACTGACCTACCTGCCCTTCATCATGCTCGCACTCTCCAAAATTATGCCAGAACATCCTGAATGCAATGGGCACTTCTATGATGACTCTGGAGTGGTGCACAGGCACTCAGCAGTCAATCTTGGAATTGCCACTCAAACTGAACGGGGCCTCTATGTCCCAGTCGTCAAACATGTCGAGTCTCTAGATATCTGGGATGCGGCTAGTGAGTTAATCAGAGTTTCAGGAGCTGCCAGAGAAGGTACGGCGAGTTTGGATGACTTAACCGGTTCAACATTCACAATTACGAGCCTTGGCAGAGAAGGCGGACTAGGGGCCACTCCAATAATCAACCACCCTGAGATGTCGATACTTGGTGTCCACAAGGCAAGGGAGATGCCTGTTGCTAGGAATGGCCATATCGTCGTTCGTAGAATCATGAATCTATCTAGTTCATTCGATCACAGAGTGGTCGACGGGGCCGATGGCGCCAGTCTTATACAACACCTAAAGAGGATGCTCGAGCATCCTGCTTTGATCTTCATGTGAGGATTCAAAATGGGCGAACTAAGGAAGTGTCAGGTTCTCGTTGTCGGTGCTGGTCCAGGAGGATACGTTGCTGGGATCAGATCGGGACAATTAGGTCTAGACACAATAGTTGTCGAGGGAGATAAGGCCGGGGGGACCTGTCTAATCAGGGGCTGTATCCCGAGCAAGGCGATGATTCACGCTGCAGAGCGTTTCGAGTCACTTAGCCAGCATGCATCGGAGGGAGGGCACATGGGAATTTCAGTTTCGGGAGAGGCTAGCCTAGACATGTCAGCCCTAGTTTCATGGAAAGATGGAATTGTTGAACGATTAAACAAGGGTGTCGAGGGGCTTTTGAAGGCAGCTGGTGTAGAGCTGGTCAAGGGTTGGGCGAATTTCACATCCTCCAATAGGTGTTTAGTGGATACTTCGGAGGGAACTATCGAAATCGAGGCGGAAAATGTCATACTGGCCACTGGGTCTAGTCATATCGACTTACCATTTATGCCGTGTGATGAAGAATTTATTCTCTCATCAACTGGTGCCCTAGATCTTAAGAATCTACCAAAAAAGGTGGCAATTGTTGGAGGGGGGTACATTGGCCTAGAGCTGGGTTGTGCCCTCGCCAAGCTGGGTTCCGATGTAACTGTGGTCGAGGGCATGGACAGCATACTTGGCATATTCGACAAGGAATTGCGTAGGCCGCTAGAAATATGGCTGAAGAAACACGGAGTCGCCGTACACACCAACTCCCTCGCTAGAGGGGCAGAAGTGAAGGGGAAGGGTGCCTCGAAGAAGGTCGAGTTGAAATTCGAGAAGGAAGGGGAAGAGCACACTCTGAAAGTAGACAAGGTATTGGTTACTGTTGGAAGAAGTCCAAACACCAGAAACTGGGGATTGGAAAAGACTGGAGTGAGGATGGATGCAACAGGGCGATTCATCAGGATAGACAGACAATGCAGAACTAATGTTCCAGGAGTATATGCAATAGGGGATGTCTCCGGAGAACCTATGTTGGCTCACAAAGCCAGTGCCCAAGGAGAAATGGTAGCAGAAATAATCTCAGGGCTTGATAGGGAATTTGACAAAATATCAATTCCAGCGATTGTTTTCACGGAGCCGGAAGTAGTTTCTGTCGGACTTCTACCAGATGAGGCAGAAGAAAGAGGGGAGTCTGTCATTATCGGTAAATTCCCACTAGCAGCGAACGGCAGGGCTCTGACTTTGGAGGCGGAGAAGACTGGCGGCTTTGTAAGAGTGGTAGCCAGAGAATCCGATCATGTGATTTTGGGGATCCAAGCAGTTGGAAGTCATGTGGCAGAGCTCCATGGCGAATTCATATTGGCCCTAGAAATGGGTGCACTATTGGAGGACATTGCAGAAACGGTCCATGCTCATCCGACGATGACAGAGGCGTTCCACGAGGGAGTCCTGAAGACTCTTGGGCATGCCATCCACTCAGCATGAGGTATGGGGAATGAGGGCAATCAGAGTCCTCAGAGCCGGAATGGTCGAACACACCGTTGTGTCCAAGGCCATGAAGAATCTTCAGAAAGAGAGGATTGAAGGAAATATTCCGGACACTCTGATCATTGTACAACACCCGGAGGTCGTCACGATTGGACCAAAGGCCAGGAGGGATGGCGTAGAGATTGACGGATACCCCACTACGGATACAGACAGGGGAGGAGGCATTACTTGGCATGGACCTGGGCAGTTGGTAGTTTATCCCATCATCAAATGGGGGGTTGAAGATCAAAGCGTCAGGAAGATAATCGGCATACTGGAAGATTGGGCCATCGCTGCCATGAAAAAATGTGGAGTGGAGTCTTACAAAGATCCGTCCATGCAGGGAGCTTGGGTAGATGGATACAAGATCTGTTCGATAGGACTCTCATTTTTGCACTGGGTGAGCCGTCATGGAATGTCGATAAATGTCGACACCCCTGGTTCCAGAGTTGAGGATCTGGAGGGCTGCGGGATGGTCAGAGGAACTCACACCAGTTTGCACCAGCTTGGATACTCGCAAGATGGATTTGGGAATCCTCTGGATGTTCATCGTTTCGAGGAGGCATTACTCGAAACCTGCGAAGAAATTCTGAAGAGGACTCCGATGAGTCCTGAAAATTGGACTCCGGAAGTTTTGGTATGATTCCAAGGAAGGGAGAACTGTCTGAGCACTGGGGTCTTGATGATGGGACCGTGTTTCTGAACCATGGTTCGTTCGGAGCTACGCCAGTAGCAGTATTAGAGGAACAGGACAGGATTAGGAAACTAATGGAGGGGGACCCTGTACTTTTCGTCGAGAGGGGGAGTCGTGAAATGTGGTGGGACTCTATTGTCGCCATTTCCGAATTCTTGAATGCAGATCCCGATGGAATGGCCTTTGTGACCAATGCCACTACAGGGGTAAATACAATCCTAAGGTCACTTGATCTAAAAAAGGGAGATGAGATAATTGTTCCAAATCACGCATACCAGGCATGTTGGAACGCTATCGACTTCGTTACCTCAAGGTCCGGAGCCGAAGCAGTGGTGGTTGATATCCCATTCAGAGTTAGAGACGAAGGGGAGGTTATTGGCCCACTACTTGATGCGATAACCGAAAAAACAGTTCTTGCAATGATAGACACGGTAACCAGTCCAACGGGCCTCAGGATGCCATTCGAGAGGCTGGTCAAGGAGATCCAAGGGAGGGGTGTTGATGTCCTACTGGATGCGGCACACGGTCCGGGAATTGTCAATATTGACATCTCTGAACTACAGCCCGCTTACATCACAGGGAATTGTCACAAATGGATTTGCACGCCAAAGGGTTCAGCATTCCTACATATCAGGGAAGACAGGAAGCATCTGATTAAACCCCTGAATATTGGCCACGGATATTCTAGCGACGGTAGCCCCCAGGAGAAGTTCAGATTCGAATTCGATTGGCCGGGAACCCAAGACCCGACTCCCTGGCTTTGTATACCATTTGCACTGAGATATATGGAGAATTTAGTTGAGGGGGGATGGCCGGCCATAATGGAGAAAAATAGGTCACTAGCGATTAAGGCGCGGGAAATTATCTGTGAAGCACTGGGGACGACCCCTCCCACTCCCAAATCCATGATTTCTTCACTGGCTGCTGTAGAGTTCCCATGGGAGGGAGAAATTATCACCCCTGGGATGGAGGGTGACCCCATTCACAATTTACTATATGATGATTACAAGATTCAGGTTCCGGTGATGGCATGGACGCACCATGGTGCGAAATACATCAGAATTTCCGCTCAACTTTACAATCATGAAGACGAGTATGTATACCTCGGAAAGGCCCTCAAAGAAATCTTAGGTGATTAGGCAACCATTCAAGTCTATTGAATGTAGCCCGCAGTACATGCCGAAGGCAGTGGTGGCCATTACAGGAGCATCTGGGGCAAGGTATGGCGTAAGACTAGTGGAGCAGCTGAGCAACTCCGGATGGGATGTTGATCTGATAGTTACTGGAGCGGGCGCAATCAATCTCGATTTAGAATGCGGAATGGAGCCGGGGGAGCTGTCGGAAATGAGCGGGGTTACCCTGCACCACAACGGTAACCTGGCCGCTAGGCCGGCTTCTGGTTCGGCCAAGTATGATGCTTGCGTTGTGTGCCCGGCCAGTGGGACCACAATAGGCAAGATAGCCTCAGGAATTTCAGATAACTTAGCCACCAGGAGTGCTCTTGTCGCAATAAAGGAGCGTAGGAAGCTGATTCTGGTCCCTCGTGAGACGCCAATGTCCACCCCTCATCTCGAGGCGATGGCGAAGATGTCTTCATGGGGAGTAGTCATACTCCCTGCGAATCCGGGATTCTATCACGCGCCGACCACAATCGAAGAGTTGGTCGACTTCGTTGTCGCCAGAATACTAGACCAACTAGATGTGGACCATGATTTGGGTAAAAGGTGGACTGGTGAGGAAGTTTCACTTGATTAACTACGGACTTGGGAGAACGTTTTCCAAATGGGTTCAATAGTCAAGAGTGCTCGTTAATTCTCGATGGATGAAGTTTCTGATTGGTCGGGGCTTAACGTTTCAGAGCTCAAAGAGGCCCTGAAGTCCAGGGGACTGGCTGTTTCTGGTAGTAAATCGGAACTAGTGAAGAGGCTGATTGGGGCAGAGGTTGTAGAAGCGGAAGTTGCAGAAGGGGAAGGAACTCCTCAGGGATTTGGCAAATTAGTGGGCTTCTTCTCATTCAAGCAAACTGAAATCATACGCGATAGAATAAGTGTATTTCGGGACAAGCCCATCCAGGCCCTTGCAGTTGTGGCGGTATTGATGATCGGAGGTGCCGGAGGTGCTCTGCTCTATGGTAGCGATATTATTGAGTGGATTCAAGGCGAGCCGGAGTACAAGCTAATTGACTTCGAACAAGATCAAGTCAGGGACTACGCCCAGTCCCTTGTTGACCTTGGCCACCCTATCTGGGGAGGAAGGATGTCAGGAACTTTAGAAGAGTTGAATGCTGCAGAGTCAATAAAAAATAACTTTACGGCAGCCGGAATCCCTACGACAATGGATGACTTCGATGTTCCCATGTTCGTTATCGGTGACGAACCCACATTATCGATTTGCGTCCCTGGTAGCATAGGGGGCCTGATAGGGGGTCCGACGCCCTGTTCTGCTGCAGATGTGAATAGAGATATTACTTATTTTACCCATAGAGAGGAGTTCGTAATTCAGGGTTACAGCGGCTCTGCATCAGTGAGTCACGTCGAGAATATGGAGATAATCGACTTAGGCAATGGAAGTTCGGATGCGGACTGGAGTTCTGCGGCTAGCAACATAGGCATGATTTGGCTAGAAGAAGGTACCGAGGGAAATACGGCTCTACTTCTTCGTGCCATAGAAAATGACGTATACAGCATGATCACCGTAAATGCGAAACAGAACTGCAACGATTTAGTCAGTAACGACTGTGTGCCTTACTTTAAGTCGATAGATAAGAGCCAATTCGACTTCATCCCAGATAGTTTCGGCTTCATAATGGTCTCGAAGAGCGTTGGAGAGACCATTGTTGACATGGTGATAAATGGGGATGGAAGGCTGGGCATGGTGACCGATGTTGATAATCAGGGAGATGCGACTATCCATGTACCCTGCGGAGTAATCCAGGGAAAGTCGGATTCAGTCATAATAATGGGTGCTCACCATGATACCGTATACAATGGCCCTGGTGCAGTGGACGATACTTCAGGGGTTGCGACGCTACAGGAAGTTGCCCGGCAGTTCGGAATACTTGAATCGCAACTTGGAGAGCCCGCCCATACACTATATTTCTGCACATGGGGGGGTGAAGAGGAGGGGCTATGGGGGTCCAAGGAATGGGTTGACAAATACAGAACAATGCTTGGAGAAAACCTTCGACTGTACATAAATTTGGACATGAATCACGTTGATCTTGAAAGGAATACGGGGTTGACGATGTATGGCAATAGCAAGTCGGACGTTGAAACGCTAAGAGGGATTTCAAGAGCCTTCACTGAATCCTTCCCCGAACTGTCATCCAAATATAGCATCAACATAAGAGACATTGATTCGACTGGAATGCCATATAATTCGGACCATGCACCCTTCGTTTACGATATCGACAATGTTCCAGAAGATGGCATGGAATATGGAAACGCAGTTGTCTGTTATGGCTCTGGTTCTATCGAATACCACACATACCTAGATTCAATGGACAGGTTCAACGAGGAGAGTCTGGTTGTTTCCGGAGTGATATTTGGCTCACTGATCAGGTACCTCTCCTACGGCGAGTCATAGGTCACATTCTCTCGGGACAGTCTATTCCCAGAAGCCCCAGTCCTAATGACAATGCCCTAGCAGTCAAATCACACATTGCTAGTCTACTTGATCTCACTTCTTTGTCCTCATCGAGGACGTGGCATACCTCATAGAATGATGCGAAAGAGGATGCGATTGAGTGTAGGTGGATACAAAGTCTGTGTGGATAAAGGCCTGCTGTGGAATAATCTACGGCCTCTGGAAAGGTCACTAGCGTTTTCGCCAAAGCTCGCTCCTCCGGTGTGGCCAAGTGTATTCTTGTGTCATGTGTCGATTCTCTTTCGATTCCCGAACGCGAGAAGATACTGCATATCCTTGCATGTGCATACTGGAGATATGGGGCAGTATTGCCCTCGAATGAGAGCATCCTGTCCCAGTCGAAAACATAGTCCTTGGTCCTGTCCGATGACAAGTCGGAATATTTCACTGCTCCAATGCCGATCATTCTAGCTACATTCTCCCTCTCCTTACCACTGAGATCAGGATTCTTCTCGGAAATGGATGATTCAGCCCTAGTCACCGCTTCCCTAAGAAGGTCAACCAGCTTCACATTCTGGCCCTTCCTACTCTTCAGCATCTGCCCACTGGAATCTAGAACTGAACCAAAATTCACATGCACGGCACGATGTTCCTCGTTCATGAATCCAGATCTTTTTGCGACCTCGAAAACCATCTCGAAATGTTGCTTCTGAGGAGTACCTACAACATACAAGAGATCGTCACAGCCCAGTCTCTCGACCCTGTCAATGATGCAAGCTAGGTCTGATGTTGAATAATTGAAGCCGCCATCCGCCTTTCTAATCATCACAGGGAAAGGTTCGCCATCTCGATTTATCCAATTCCCTCCGAGGTATACTACGTCTGCCCCATCACTATTCTCGAGAATCCCTATCTCCGATAGCCTATCGACCACGTTAGCCAATAAATGCCTATATGCTGACTCCCCCATGAGATCTTCATCGGTCAGAAGAACCCCTAGCATAGAATATACCTCATTGAAGTAATTAGTTGAGACGTCTACGAGAATTTTCCATAGCCTGAGAGTCTCTTCCTCCTCACTTTGTAATTTGACGACTCTAGCCCTAGCCCTCTCTGCAAAATCTGAGCTCTCATCGAACTTCGTCCTTGCCTGTTTGTAGAACAGATCGAAGTCCGAAATTCCCTTTTCGCGAGCCACCTTATCTTCTCCAATGTCCAAAAGGTGCTCAATTAGCATCCCGAAGGGAGTGCCCCAGTCGCCTACATGATTCTCCCTGTGAACAGTATGCCCCTTGAATTCCAACATCCTTACTATTGCATCACCTATCACTGTTGATCTAAGGTGCCCAACATGCATCTCTTTGGCGACATTAGGTGCAGAATAATCAACAGCTATAATCCTTGGATTGTCCATCGAGACTCCCAATCTAGAGTCAGTGACTAGGCCCTCAACCCTTGAAGAAAGCCATGACTCAGTAGCTGAAAGATTGACGAAGCCATTTAGTGAAGAGGCAATAGCGATGCCCTCAAGACTATCTGAAATCGCCAAGGAAATCTCACTGGCGATATCAAGTGGACTCTTTCCCAAAGAAGAGGACAGAGAATGGCAGGGCATAGCGACATCAGACAGGGAGCCACTCACCGTAGATGGACCTACAAGTCCCTCCCAGGTTCCCTCCTCAAGACCCAAAGAGCGGAGCTTCGGGGCCATGAGAGGGAGTATCTCGCTGATTAATTCCCTCATTTTTCCACCTCAGGATAATGGATACCTCAACAGTGCTGCAATGCCACCAAAAGCTTCGTACAGAGTAGCCCCCTCCTCAGTATCCATGGAAACCAGAGTCACAGATGCGGACGTACGGCCCGCTATGATAGTGAGTTCGTCTATCAAATCCATTGACTTTTGCTGATTCTCTTTGATGTCATCTGAAGAACACGATTTGCAGACTGGTAATTCGGAACGTCTCTTCTGGGTCGCTTCCCACTCTTCGCCACAACTCTTGCAAATCCATGATACCCTCCTATCGGTTATATTCTCAGAGAGGAGTAGTCTGTCGACCGCGCCTTGTTCCAAGGCGGTCCTAATCATCACCTCACCATATGTCGCCTTGGGATGGGCCTGCATGACCTCCCTTAGGAAAGAGTCGACTATTTTCCTCTCGACATCTAATTCGATCTGATCCATTAGTCCGCCTGCACGCTGGATAAGCTCTCTGAGGCCACTCTCATTGGAATACCCTACATCGAAGAATGGTTCTCTGATGAGCTTCTTTATCTCGTGATGGAAATAGTCATTTTTTACGACGTAATCCTTAGTTGCACCGGGCCCTCCAATGATTATCCCTTGAAGGTCTTCAATCATAGGTAGCCAGTAAGAGCAGGCCCTCTCCGCTGATTTCTTGAAGAATTTGTCAGCTGCTTCCTCGATCAACCTCTCGAATCTCTGGGCAGACTGTCCGCCCCTCCCATGCTTAGATGGAACCAAGGAAGTTACATGCTCTTGACAGTGTAACCTCTTTCCGCTTGCCAGCCCATATGCTGACTCAGAACGGTCAATTACAAAGAGGCCATAAGCGGTCCTATCGATGAGCATTTCTTCGAGTTGGCTCAACTCGAATGTCGAACCGCATCTGTATCTGTAGGAGCCGAATGGTTCCGGAGGGTCATCCACTACCACGCTTACGAGCCTCGTCTTGTTATTCCCTACAATGACATACCCGACAAAGAGTGCCAATCCCCTCTCCCCGGGAGTCTTGTACCTATTCAGAGAAGCTATTGCAGATTCAATGGCATCTGAAACGTGCTTCCTAGTTGACTTAGATTTGATATTGGCGGCCTGTCCTGCCTCATTGGACAATTGATGACGAACGTCGTGAATCATTTTGTCAGGAGGAATAACCAATGAAACGAGTTCCGTGCCCATGCCCTTCATTGATGACAGTTCCCCTACTGCTTTCTTCAGCCGGAGTCTGCGCTGCTGAAGCTCGAGCTCGTCAGACATACCTACCCTCCTGCGGAAGGCCGGAGGGGCAGCATTTCAACCCTTAGACGATGGTTGGGCATAGGCATTGAAAGGGGGCGTCCCGGCCCATTGGTCGATGGCGACGGTTATCGCAGCTATCGGAGGCAGCCTCCTCAGGCCAGAAATAGAGGAGCGTCATGCTTGGCTTGAAGGGCTCGTGTCGGTGATCAGAGATAGAGTTTCAATGGATGACAGGATTGGTATCGTAGTTGGAGGAGGGGCGCCTGCAAGGGAGGGTATTGAGCTGGCTAGGCCTCTAATCGATAATGAGGGGCACCTGGATAAGATTGGCATTGCTGCCACTAGGCTAAATGCAACGATAGTTAGGGAGGCGCTTTCGGATGCCGGCGTTTCTGTTTCAGGAACCATTCCAATAAGAGTGGATGAAGCAGTCTTACTTCTCGAGGAACGGCCCGTCGTAGTCATGGGGGGGACGACTCCTGGTCACACTACAGACGCAGTGGCGATACGTTTTGCCATTGCATCTGGTGCCGACAGGTGCATAATAGCAACAAATGTCCCCAAAGTCTACGAGGAGGACCCTAGGGAAAATCCTGAAGCTGAATCTCATGATTTTCTTACGCATGATCGGCTTCAGGAAATTGTCGGACCTGCCGAACATTCGAGGGCTGGTGCTTCCCAGATCGTTGATCCAGTCGGCGTTTCTGAGGCCAATATGTCAAAAATGACCCTAAATATCCTTGATGGGAGAGATGTGGGCCTAATTCGTTCTGCCATAGTCGGTGACGAGTTTGTAGGGACGGTAGTCAGAGGGGCGTGATTCCTTGAGTAGGACTGACAGGATAGCCAAGGCTGCAAGGAGGACGGCCCAGGAAGCTAGAGATGCTGCTTCCAAACGCAAGAAAGAGGAGAAAAGGAAGCGTTCCAATAGCTCGATGGGAATAGAGTCACATCGGCATTGCGTGGTCTGTTGGACGCCAATTGCACTGGATAGTGATCCGGCAGTTTGCTCAGAGGCTACTTGTATTCAGAAGAATGAGAAGAGAGAGGCATCTAGGAAGAGGCTGACGATTATGATGTACTTGTTCCCAGGCATTGCAATACTCCTACTTTTGTTGCAGATGGCTGGAGGGGCTGTTTGAGGAGAGAAATGTGGTAATATGAACATGGTAAGACTTCTTTCCGTCCTTCCGGGGGCAGTGGGCGTAGTATGCGTATTGCTGGTCTTAGTTAGCCTTCTAGGAGTCGGTTTAGAGGATTCCAGGAGTGACGTACCGATAGTTCCCTGTACGGATGACTCGGTTGGTTGCCTAGTCGGAATGACGTCGGAAGACCTCGAAGTACCTAGTTCGTTCGTCCTTCTTGGAATTGACCTAAACATCGAGTGGGACGATCCTGATAGAAGTTGGATTGGGGTGATTGAGAGCCCTCCTCCCGAGGGTTGCGAACCTGATTCTAACGGACTAACTTCCTGTACTTCTGAGGATTTTGATTATGTTGCAGGGGGGCCGAACTCCGATGGAGGCGAGTTCGAATTCACCCTTGAGCCTGGCAAATATCGATTTGTCACTGCTGGCAAGGATGGTTCAACGCTGGACGAGCAGATAGTTACGATAAAGACAAAAATTCACTTCTCGTCATTTGTGGAGATTGTTCTAGCAGGAGTCGGAATAATGTTACTTGCAGGAGCGGGGGAGATGGCATTCCCGATCAAGAGTCTGTGGAAGAAGTTCAGGGACTCCTGATGTATCCACAGTTTCCTTGAAGAACCGAATCATCTTGGGACGCGCATGGCCGTAGAGAAATGTCCGGGGTGCGGATCCGAGATCGATGTTGGGGGACTGCCTTCCTCCATCGGTGGATTCGACCTATATTGCACGGTTTGTGGACACAACTGGCACGTAGAGTGATCACTCGACTAGGTCAGCTCTTGGCCAATTATCGGGGAGTTTGAGTGGGTCGACTACTTCGTCCGCCGCGATCATCTCCACGAGAGTCGCTCGTAATTCCTCTACTCCATCGCCACTTTCGGCGCTAACCATCAGTCCGGACCCCTCTGGTTGAGAGTCATGGAGATCGGACTTACTGTGAACAACTAAAATTGGCCTCTCAGATATCAGGCCTCTGACCTCATCCAGAAGATGTTCCTGTTCCGAGAGTGGGGTTGTTGAGGATTCAGTGGAATCAATCAAGAAGAGGAGGACATCGCCAACATTTTCCAACGCTGCAATTGCCTGCATCTCAATACTATTCCTTTCCGACATTGGACGATCAAGTAAGCCAGGAGTATCCACCATCTGATATTTCCTCCTCCTGTGGGTGAAGTGCCCCAAGTGCAACTGTTTGGTAGTGAAGGGATATGCAGCAACCTCTGGCTCCCCACTAGACAAAACGGTGATTAGAGCTGATTTACCGACATTTGGAGATCCGGCTACCACGATACATGGCTCCATTGAGTCGATTGAAGGGAGTGCCCTCAATGTGTCACGTGCCGCTCCTAGCCACTCTATCTCAGAAGACACTTGATCCAGGATTGAGGAAAACCTCCCATATGCCGCCCTTCTTGCCTGGTGGAATCCATCAATATCCCGCAGCCTCAGAATCTTCCTTTGAGTATCACCGGCTATCGATCTGACTCTTTCAGCTGCCCACTGGATAGCCCCCAGGGACCTCCTATATTCATCACTACCTACTGCAGCTTCAACCAGTGCCTGGTCAAAAGACGAAAGAGCATTCAGGCTGGGCCACATTTCAACATATGCGATCAAAGTTGAGTCTATTACCGATGCTGCTGATTGTACCATCTTATTCATCTGCTTGCGGACTCTATGATACTTGTCCGGGTCCTCTACAGTATCCGGTTGCTTACTGGCACGCCTGAATGCTTTATCCAGGATCTCATCGGTCCTCAGGACCGTTGGAATCCTACGCCACTCGACCGATGCCATGCCTTCCCTCGGCCGCTCCGCTGTAACCATCCCTCTTCAAGTGAGCAGTTCATAGAAATTGGTGAGATCAGGAACACACTCCTTTTCTATGACGTTCCCCACGGAGGGGCATGCCGGACATTGAAGAAGGGAGTATGGAGAGCAGTCTCCCAGATTGGGCCCGTAAAATTCACGAGGCACATGGATCGCCATCTTTGGACGAGCTTCGGGATGTTTTCCATGGCCCACTCTCCGGCAGGAGGGCAGGCCTGAGGAAGGACGATCTGCTTGAGATATTGATCGATTCAAGGGCCCTTCCTGAGGGGTCCGATAACTGGGTCAGGGGGATGTTGTTGGGGACAACCAGGAATGCGGTAGAAATTATGGATGAAGGAGGGGCATTCAGATCCATTGCAAGAGACGTGATTGTAGAAGTCAGGCTTCTAGCACATATGAGACTCCCCTACCTAGAAGACAAAGAGATGATGAAGTTCGAGAAGGAAGATATGCGCCGTCGCTCCATGATGCAGGAAAAGGCCGAGCAAATGGCTGACGGAAGGCAGGACAATAACCTGTGGGGATAACTATGGAAGATCTTGCAGAGAAGAAGTGTTTGGCTTGCGAGGGCGGGCAGCCCCCCCTTACAGATGATCAGATTTCTAGACTAATGCCGGGCCTTGATGAGAATTGGGAAGTTGTTGAAGGTCATCACCTGCAGAAAGAGTGGTCATTTCCAGATTTTTCCTCTGCCCTAGAATTCGTCAACCTAGCTGGAGGGATTTGCGAGGACGAGGGGCATCATGCGGACTTCGAATTGGGCTGGGGCAGAGTCAAGGCGTCGATCTGGACTCACAAAATTGATGGGTTGACGGAATCTGATTTCTTCTTAGCTGCGAAGTTCGATAGAATCGAACGGTGATGTGGATGAGTGGGGTTCAGGAAGCAATTACCTCGAGGCGAACCATATACAGGTATAGCACTAGGGAAGTTGATTCAAGATTCTTAGAAATGGGCTTTGAGGCGGCTCGTAATGCGCCTTGCCACAAGAATACTCATCCATGGAGATTCTACGTAATGGGAATGGACTCCCGGAATACACTAATTCCGGAGATAAAGAGGCTAGCTGTAAAAAAATACGCAGGTGAAGACGATTCAGATGAAATAGTCACTAGGGCAATCAACAAGATACTCTCCCCCCCAGTACTAATTTGTGTAACTACCTCATTGAGTCCAGATGATAGTTTTAGAGAGGAAGAAGACTATGCTGCTACCGTATGTGCTACACACAATTTGATTCTCTCACTTTGGGGGAATGGAATAGGTTCTCAATGGAGCACGGGGTCAATCACTCGTTCTGATTTGGCCTACTCGGCGATAGGTGCCATGAAGGACAAAGAAAGAATCATTGGATTCATCAAGATAGGATATCCAGATGAAATACCCTCAAAAAGCAAGAAGGGCATAGAAGAAATTAGGACTTATCTCCCTTAGTCATCAATATGGAAAATTTGCAGGAGTGAAAAGAATGCGAAAAGTCATCTATCCAAGAACGGGGGGTGTTGACTCGATTGAGATAGTTGAGTGCCCGGAACCCACCCCAGGTCCTAAGCAGGTAAGAGTGAGGATTCATCGTGCGGGGATCAACTTCGCCGATCTCATGATGAGGCAGGGGCTCTATGGCTCTAATCCAGACCCTCCTTTCACCCCTGGCTACGAAGCTTCAGGAGAGGTGGTTGAGGTTGGGAGCGAGGTTGCATCACTATCATGTGGAGACAGGGTTCTAGCAATGACTGGTTTTGGTGGATACTCAGAACAGGTAGTTTTGGATTCCAACAGAGTGATAAAAATTCCTGATTCGGTAACCTACGACCAAGCAGCTGCTATACCTGTGACCTATGGGACGGCGTTCCACATGCTGGTACATCTGGGCGGAATCACATCTGGTGACACGGTATTGGTTCACCATGCTGCTGGAGGAGTTGGCACAGCAGTAGCTCAGATATCCAAGGCTTACGGGGCCTCACTAGTTATTGGGACCGCTTCAACACCGAAGAAAGAATTCGTTGAATCGATGGGCGTCACCTTCGTCGATAGGGATTCCGAAGATTTCGTCGGGGTGTGTAAAGAAATGACAGCAGGGAGGGGGGTTCACCATGCATTGGACCCAGTAGCTGGCAGCAATCTCATGGAATCCTACAAAGCCCTAAGGAAGGGAGGGAAGCTGTATTTGTTCGGCGCCTCTAATGCCGTCAGAGGTGACAAGAGATCGATTCTGTCTGCATTTAGAATGTGGCGGACGACCCCAAGATTCGACCCCCTGAAGATGATGAGAAGTAACAAGGCGATTTTCGGGGTCCACATGGGGCTCCTGGAAGATGAGTCCATTTTCAAGGGGCACCTAACCACTCTCTCAGAAATGTTGCTAAAGGGGCAGATCGAACCTATTATTGACTCAGTGTGGAGGTTCGAGGACGTCGCAAAGGCGCAATTACACATGCATAATCGGAAGAATCGCGGCAAGATACTGCTTGATTTCTCGCCGGAATAATCAGGATCATCCCTAATTTTGCCATTGAGTGGAACCCTACAGCCTTACTGGCCTAGTAGCGCCACAAGCCTGACATTTTAGCAAAGTAGTTCGGTCTTCTTTGATGAATCCAGTATCTGGAGCTCTACACTGATTGCAGAGAATGTAAGTCTTGACATAGCTGACTAGTTTCTCTTTGATCCTCTTAGGCGGGACTCGTCCCTTCAACATGATACGCGACTGCTCCCTAGTACCCGAGGTGCCCAATTCATTCAATAGATACTGGTAGACGTGATTAGAATCCCTGTCCATAGCATCGACGACGTCGGAGAAATTTCGTAGAATTGTCTGACTCCCCTCTATCATGATGTCCGGTTCGGGCATTGTCCAGCGAGATCTCTGGCTAATTCCCTCAGGGATTCTATCACGAGCTCGATCCAGAAGGTCCTCATAATCGAAACCCGTCATTGAATTGCCGAACATTGGGTCCCTTTTCACCCCACCGGATACCTCTCGCTCGGACAAGGTCAAAGTGAGGGCACCCATTGGGATGGGTATGGACGAACGATTGGAGGTCAAGGTAGCTAAGACTGAAGATGGGGCGAGGCTCCCTACTATGGGCAGTGAACATGCTGCCGGATGGGACCTGTATGCACTTGAAGACTCAGAGGTGCCTTTCAGAAAGAGCGTGAAACTGCGAACCGGACTCAAGGTAGCAATTCCAGTCGGATATGAAGGCCAAGTCAGAGCACGCTCTTCTTTGGGCTCGAAGGGACTGATTCTCCCCCATAGCATTGGTACTATCGATGCGGACTACAGAGGGGAGCTCTTCGTACTAATGACGTGGATCGGAGAAGGGGACTCCTACACTGTGAAAGCCGGCGAGAGGATTGCCCAATTACTCATTTCTCCAATTCCGGAGATTACTTTCAGAGAAGTGGAGGAGAGTGGACTCGGCGAGACTGAAAGAGGCGAGGGCGGATTTGGCAGTACCGGTCGTTTCTAATTACAATATAACCGCCCTTTTACCATATTCTATTCTCAATAGGTTCATAGCAATTGGAGTGGGGGAAAGGGCGATGACGGACAGTGTCGACGAATTGCGGTCCAAGGTAGAGCAATATCGCTCAGATGGACTCAACACACAACAAATAGCGGATGAGATGTCCCTTTCTCAGACTACTATCAAATGGCTCTCTTCAGGAGGGGTTGGCTCTGAGGACCGTCCCGAAGACATCAGAATTGGGTGGAGATCCATAGCCGTTAAATCAGGAAGAATCGAGGCGATATCGTATGTTTTCTGTGATATTATCGAGGAGGAGATAGGCGAAGACGTCGATACTGTGGTTGGCATTAGTATCAATGGGATCGCTTTCGCACAGGCAGTCGGCGGGCAGATGGATCTTGATATTGCAATTAGTCGAAGTATCAGCGATGATGGAGGGGGGCACATATCAGAAGTGTTCGCAGCTGTTGAAGGGAAGCGATGTGTCGTCATTGATGACGTCCTGTCTGGAGGAACTACCATGACCAAGACCGTGAACAACCTGCGAGCGGCAGGAGCGGATGTTAAACTCTGCTTGGTACTTGCAAACAAGTCCCATAGGGATGAGATAGAAGGGGTTCCCCTTAGGGGACTTGTCAGAGTGGTAACCGTCTGAGGAAGAGGGATGCACTGGGCGGACTATACAGCGCAGAAACTCGCTGGACGAGGGAGTCCGCAGGTTGTGGTTTCTGGAATAACTCCCTCGGGAGAGTTCCACATTGGCCACCTCAGGGAGATACTAACTGCAGAGATGATACATAGGGCCTGCTTGGATTCAGGGATTCAATCCAGGTACGTTTTCATTGTGGACTCAATGGACCCCCTTCGTAGAGTATATGATTTCCTATCACCGTCTTATGAATCATACATTGGTGTACCACTAGCCAACATCCCAGCTCCTGACGAGAATGGCGAGCCTGACGAGGAAGGGGGAAGTTATGCGGATTTCTTTCTGGGGCCATTCCTAGATGCCTTGAAGCAGATTGGAGTCGAGCCGGAAGTTGTCATGAATCATTTGACATACGAAAACGGGGACTTTGCAGAGATGATCGACTCTGCTATCACGAATAGAGAGAAAATTCATGAAATAATTGAGAATGTTTCTGGAAGGGACCTCCCTGAAGACTGGTTCCCATACAACCCCCTTGGTTCCAACGGGAGTTTGGACGGAGTCAAGGTAACGGGGTACGAGAAACCGTTCGTACATTGGGTGGATACAACAGGGACAACCGGCAAGTCGGACATCAGACTTGCTGAGGGAAAAATGCCATGGAGAATAGACTGGGCTGCAAGATGGGCCATACATGGAGTGACTTGTGAACCAGCAGGTAAGGATCATGGCGCAGCAGGAGGCAGCTATGACACAGGAATACCCATTTGCGAACTATTAGGCGGAAAGCCCCCTGAGAAAATGGTCTATGAATGGATTCAACTGAAGGGCATGGGTCCAATGTCAAGTTCCAAGGGAGTTACGATAGGCCCGATGGAGGCGTTATCATTGGTGCCTCCGGAGATTCTCCGATATGTCATTGCTAGAAGTAAGATAAACCGCCATATTGAATTCGATACGGGAACCGCATTATTCGAAATGGCTGATGAGTACGAAAGATTCCAGGTCCCGAATGAAGAAGATGGTGATCTGAGTAAGAGGCAGAGGATCGCACGAGATACCCAGTTAGGTGCGATGAGGCTTAGTCAAGTGGAAAGGGGATCAGATCCAGCTGATTGGATTGCTGGCGTTTCATTTAGGCATCTTTCCATGCTAGCCCAGATCAAATCGGATGATCAGGGAGTTTGGAGTTCTCTACAAAGAAGTGGTCATCTTTCGGGGGAACCAGGATTTTCATTGAGGGGACGATTGGAAAGGATGAGGAACTGGGTCGACGGTGAGCACTTTCCTGAAGAGGCGAGGATAACGATACAGAGTGAAGTAGATCGCGATATTGCTTCAGAAATCGGAAATGATTCGCGTGCATTCCTCGAGATGCTTGCTCGCGGGTTGAGAACATGTGACTGGGACGAGGGTTCAATAGGTGAAACGATTAGAACGAGTGCAGCCGATTCGGGCATTGAAAATAGGAAGGCATACATTGCCCTATACATGGTCATTCTCGGGAGAGGCTATGGCCCAAGAGTTAGCTCGCTGATGTCCGAGATGGATAGAGAATCTCTAATTGGAATTATTTCTAGCATCTGAAGAGGGATGTTCGATGAGGACGGATCACCTTCCCTTCCAAATGCCTCCAAGAAGCCACTCATTGAGCCAAGAATGGAGGAATCTGAGTTTTCTCCATTGGGAGGTGGCACCTGAAAGGCTAGAGCCATATATTCCAGATGGCCTTGAATTAGACACATTTGAAGGGAAGGCGTATGTTGGAACCATACCTTTCATGATGACAAATGTTAGGCCAAGACTTGCTTTCAGTGTACCTGGGGTTTCTACCTTCCCGGAATTCAATATCAGAACGTATGTAACGAGAGCCGGTAAGTCTGGAGTGCTTTTCATTACCCTTGACGCTCAGAGTCTTGTTACATGCACTTATGCTCCGAGGGCCTATGGATTGCCATACCGATATTGCAAAGGTGAGGTGGATGCTGATGGAGGAACCTACGTTTGGAATAGCAGGAGAAAGGAAGGGGGAGTTGGCATCAAGGGTTCGTGTACGGCGATTGGAGAGGTAATGGAGGCTGAAAGTGGCACACTCGAGGAGTTCCTATTTGAGAGATATTGCCTATATACGGTCCATAAGGGTAAACTCTGCATCGCACACACCCAACATGATCCATGGAAGTTCAGAGAAGCTGAAGTCAGGATGGAATATAACTCGCTGACAGGAATTTATGATTTTGGAATTGGGGATCTATTGAGGCCCGATATCGTACATACCTCGGAAGGGGTGTTGGTACACACTTGGTCAGTCGAGGAGGTCTAATTTTGCAGATTGCAGAAGGTCGGGACGTCCTCCTTCTGGATGGCGATTGCGGACTCTGCCACAGGCTAGCACTTTTCATGGATCCCAGACTAAATGAGGATGCGGATATTGCATATAGAGAGATTTCCTCGGATGAAGGTCAAGAGTTGATCTCGGAATTAGAAGAGTGGGAGAGACGGGCGGATACTGTATACCTCTTCAGGGATGGCAGAAGTTTCGTCAGATCTTCGGCCGCCATAAGGTGCTTGCTATACCTCAAGTGGTATTGGAGAATATGGTTCCCCATAATGTGGCTAGTACCAGTTCCTCTCAGGGACATAGCGTACAGAATCGTAGCAAATAACAGACACAGATTCTTTGATAGACCTGAGGTATGTACCTTCAGGATAGACTGATTGATGGTGTTTTAGAATGAAGATTAGGCTTCATCAATTCCTATCAAAAAGTGGGAGGTTCAAGTCTAAATCCGAAGTCAAGAACGCCATATGGGAAGGTTACATTTCCATAAATGGAAGAATAATCAAGGACATAGCATACGAATTCAATCCACGAAAGAGAGTCGTCTCATTCAGAGGGGAGACGCTTGAACTTCCTAATGAGGAGAGTTATTTCCTCCTGAATAAGCCGCCAGGAGTGATTTGCTCGAGACTAAACAAACAGGAGGCCTCTCTTGGTAAGAAATCGGTTTTCGAGATTTTCAAAGATAGGGTGGAAGATAAGACGTATCAGAGACTTGTCACCGTCGGCAGACTTGATGAGTTCACTACTGGTTTCCTTCTAGTTACGACGGACGGCGGGATCGTGCATAGAATAACCAATCCAGAAAGTGGGATAGGGAAAACATACAGGGTGGAGGTGAAATCGGAAATCAATGAAGGGCAGGCCAAGTCCATACGTGATGGCGTCAGAATTTCAGTTTCAGATGGGGAGCAGAGCGAGAATTATACTTCAAAGAAGGCCAGATTGACCATAGAAGGGAAATCCAGTGTCACATTGACCATAGAAGAAGGTAGGAAGCGAGAAGTCAGGAGGATCTTCGAAGCAGTTGGGAATGGGGTGTTAAGTTTGCATAGGATTTCCATTGGTGGGATGGAGTTATCTGATTATGGCCTTGGAGAAGGAGAATTCTGTGAGATCTCTGCCGAAGAAGTATCGTCAGGAGTTTTTGGTGAATAAAATCAGTTTAGAGTTGCTATCTCCAGCAGCCTTGGTTCTGGGGTCCCAGTCTGCATTTCGGCAATCGCCTCTACTTCCATCCTAGCTCCTGCCATGGTGGTGACAAAGGGGATGTTCAACTCTACGGCAAGCCTTCTCATCATATTGCCATCCAGAACGGCTCCTCCTGTGGATCTTGGTGTGTTGATTACCAACTGAATCATTCCCTTTCTCATCAAATCGAGAGCGTCGGGAGACATCCTCTCGGCAATTCTGTAGCAGGTCTCGACCTCGATGCCCCCCACTTCCCGCAGCACTCTGGCTGTCCCTCGAGTTGCATGTAAACGGAATCCCAAATCTTGCAGCCTTCTAGCCAGCTCTATCATATCGTGCTTATCCTCGTCCTTCACGGTGATGTACACACCTCCTGTTGTGGGGACTGGTAGCTCAGTTGCGAGCCTTGCTTTGAGGTATGCAGCTGCAGGCCTGACATGTGATCCCATGACTTCTCCAGTTGACTTCATCTCTGGGCCTGGTGCCGGATCAAGTCCTCTTAGCTTGATGAATGGGAAAACTGGTGCTTTGACACAGACCGCTTCCGTCTGGGGACGGGGGATTTCTAGATCGGAAAGCTTCTCCCCCAGAGCGAGTCTAGCTGCAATTCTGGCTAATGGAACTCCAGTTGCCTTCGCGACGAATGGAAACGTTCTGGAGCCTCTCGGATTTACTTCCAAGACATAGAGGACTTCGTCTCTAATTGCATACTGGATGTTGAAGCAGCCCCTAATTCCGAGTCTGATTCCGATTCTCTTAGTCCATTCCTCTACCTCTGATAGGATACTTTGTGAAATGTTCTGCGGCGGTATGAAACAAGTTGAGTCGCCAGAATGGATGCCTGCTTCCTCTAAATGTTCCATGATCGCACCCACTAGGACATCTTCGCCGTCACATACCGCGTCAACATCCAGCTCCACTGCATTGCCCAAGTATTCGTCGATCAGGAGAGGTCTGTCGGGTGCTAGGTATGCCTCATTCATGTAGGCCTCCAACTGCCTGTCGTCAGAAAGAATCTCCATCCCCCTTCCCCCTAAGACGTACGAAGGTCTAATCAGAACTGGATAGCCAATCTCAGCAACCGCCCTTCTCACTCCTTCGGGCTCGATCGCGGTCGACCCCCTGGGCATCCGTAGACCGTTTCTCTCGGCGAATTCCTCGAATCGCTCGCGATCGCTTGCCTCGTCGACAGCTCCTGGGGTTGTTCCCTCTATTACCAAGTCTAGGCCCATTGAAGAGAGGTGAGGGAGGCTGTCCGACAGAGGCAGTGCTAGATTGATTGCTGTCTGGCCGCCGAATTGAAGGAGGATCCCATGTGCCTTCTCTCGAAGAAGTATCTCAGAAACTGCTTCCAAGGACAAGGGGTCGAAATAGAGTCTGTCACTGGTATCGAAGTCGGTAGAGACGGTTTCTGGATTGTTATTCACGATGATGGCCTCATGGCCCATGTCGCGAATAGCCCCAACGGCATGGACACACCCGTAGTCGAACTCTATTCCCTGGCCGATCCTGATTGGCCCAGAACCAATCACTACAATTCTCTGCTTGGTAAAACCATCTAGACCGGGGACATGATCTATTCCTGTGGGAGCGGAGCCACCCTCGTAAGTTGCATAATAGTAGGGAGTGACGGCTGCAAATTCTGCTGCGCAAGAATCCACCATACGGAATCTTGGATGGACTCCCAATTGGTGCCTCCTAGATGTGACTGCGGATTCGTCTCTTCCTGCAGGGAGGTCCTTGAATCCAGAGGAGGGGAATCCAGCTAGTGCATCTGCGATATGTAGGTCGGTGAATCCCGCCCCTTTCCATGATCTCAGTTGCGATTCGGGAACCTCTGAGGGCCTTATGCCCATCTCACCAGCTGCTCGTATTTCAGTTTCTATCGCGGCCATATTCTCGAATCTGTGTAAGAACCACCTAGTCACGCCCCCTGTGAGATCACGGACATCCTCTATCGAATAGCCCCTCCTAAATGCCTCCATCAAAGCACCCATTCTCCTATCAGTTGCAATTCTTAGCCAGTCTTCAAGAATGGCGGTGGGTAGAGCTTGAGAGGCTCTCTCGTCCATCGTCTCCCCCCCAGATGCGTCAGCCATAGTCAGGGGCCTTGGATGAGGTAGTCCATATTCCAGACTGGCCCATGCTTTGAGGAACGCTTCTTCGAAGCACCTACCTATCGCCATAACTTCTCCAGTTGACTTCATTGAGGTGCCGATTGTCCTATCCGCAGTTCTGAATTTGTCAAATGGCCATCTTGGAATCTTGACAACGCAGTAGTCTAGTGTTGGTTCGAATGCAGCAGTTGTTCCCTCTCCAGTAATCGGATTTGGTAGCTCGTCCAGGGTATATCCAACCGCTATGAGTGCAGCCATTCTGGCAATTGGATATCCTGTGGCCTTGGACGCTAATGCTGAGGATCTAGAGACTCTGGGATTCACTTCAATGACTCTGTACTGACCTGTTGATTGCTCAACTGCAAATTGAACGTTGCAACCTCCCTTGATGTTCAATCTGCGAATCAGCTTGAGGGCTGCGTCCCTTAGCATTTGGTGGTCCTGGTCTGAAAGAGTCTGTTGCGGGGCGACCACGACGGACTCTCCAGTATGCACCCCCATTGGATCAAGATTTTCCATGGTACAGACTATTATGGCATTATCAGATGCATCCCTCATTACCTCGTACTCATGCTCCTGCCAGCCCAGGATACTGACTTCGATGAGAACTTGCCCTATTGCCGACTGTAGAAGTCCTTGACTGGCAATCTCGACTAATTCGCCCTTGTTGAATGCGGTGCCTCCGCCGAGTCCCCCAAGAGTGAATGCGGGACGAATCAGAAGGGGGAACTTGCCGATTTTTTCTGCTGCTGCGAGGACCTCTTGGATCGATGAGCATGCTACAGCCTCACATACCGGAAGGTCGATGCTCTCGCATACCCTCTTGAACAGGTCCCTATCCTCTGCCTCGTCTATTGAGGCGAGATCGCAGCCAATCAACTCCACATCCAAATCATTCAGAGTTCCATCCTTGGCCAATGCTGATGCTATATTCAATGCAGTCTGACCGCCCATCCCTGCTAGAAGTGCGTCGGGCTTCTCCATCTCCAGTATTCTCCTTACTACCTCGGGCAGTAGGGGCTCGATGTAGATCCTGTCTGCCATCTCAGGGTCATTCTGTATTGTAGCTGGGTTGGAGTTGATCAGAATTACCTCGTAGCCATCATCTCGCAGGGCCCTACATGCCTGAGACCCGGAGAAATCGAACTCAGCGGCTTGGCCTATCCTGATAGGGCCGCTGCCGAGAATGACTATTCTATGGATATCGTCACGCCTAGGCATCAGTTGCCACCTCCGATGATTGCAGCTTGGGGATCTCCTGACAGATGGTCTTCTACGATGTCGGCGAATCTATCGAACAACGGGGACGCATCATGCGGCCCGGGGCATGCCTCGGGATGGAACTGAACCGTGAATGCTGGTTTACCGACCAAATCAAGTCCCTCGACCGTTCTATCGTTTGCGTTGACATGTCTTACCTCGAAGTCGGCTTCGAGAGTATTTGCACCGGACTCTGAGCATGCACCACTGGGATGAGGGGCAAGCATTCCTCTTTCGGGATCTTCGACTGCAAAACCGTGATTTTGACTAGTGATATCCACCTTCCCGGTTACTAAGTCTACTACGGGCTGATTGGCCCCTCTGTGGCCATACCTCAGTTTGTAGGTCCTGAGTCCGGCTGCCAGACCCATCAGCTGATGGCCCAGACAAATCCCCATCACTGGGATGTCTTCTCTGACTGCTCGTGCCAGAGTATTCCTAGCTATTGTCGCGGAACCGGGATGCGCTGGATCACCAGGGCCATTGGAAGCGAACATCGCATCGGGCCTCCATTCTTCCATTATTTCATCGAAATCTGAAGAGGCGGGGCACCATACTACCTCAAACCTCTTGGAGAGCTCTCTGAGGATGTTGTGTTTGATGCCGCAATCCAGTACTGCCAATCTAGGGAGGTTCCTACCCTTTCCATCTTGAGCGCCCGGATTGATCAGAACGGAGTTCTTGCGGGTTACGGATTCTACCAAATCATCCAAATCTGGTGATTTCATTGTGGAGAGAATTCTTTCCATCTCTGCCTCCCTGCTTTGGGGGCCGAATACGCAAAGGAGTGTACCATGCTCCCTAACCCTTCTTGTGATGGCCCTGGTATCCACACCTTCGATTCCGGGAACTCCATGGGCTGCAAGGAAATCATGGATGCTACCTATTGAATCCCGGTGATCGGGAATCCCCATCATCTGCCTGCATACTACCCCTCTTGGGTGGACACCAGAAGACTCTGATATCCCCGGGATAATCCCATAGTTCCCTAAAAGTGGCCATGTGAATGTGAGTACCTGTCCTGCGAATGATGGGTCGGTGAGACTCTCTTGATAGCCACACATCCCAGTAGTGAAAACTAGCTCTCCCTGAGCTATGTCATCAGCGCCGAAGAGCCTTCCCGTGAATCTCGTACCATCTGCAAGAATGAGCAATCCGGAGTCGCCACTTGGCTGATCTATGCTGGAGGAACCCAATAGCAAATCTGCCGCGTCTTGGAATGCTGGTGGTTCTTCCACGCCCGGGATATCAGCGCCGGGAATGAATCCGCGCCGTGTCCCGCTTGCCGACATCAGCAAACCTGCTCAAGTAAGACTCTTAATCATTGAGA
>MDTG01100132.1_pt1 | contig 87832 bp, 78 predicted proteins | sample 811421 | NCBI WGS metagenome assembly MDTG01 (sample SAMN05326645, study PRJNA326480) | marine metagenome | isolation source: seawater | place: Pacific Ocean: South East | collected 2011 | reverse complement strand
CGGCAAACGCGCCCGCTCAGGCCACGCCACACCCAACTTCCGCTCCTTCCTCCATAAACGCTTCCAAGCCATCAAACGCGAGGTCAAGCAACAGAACGAACATACAGGTTGATACGATGACTTTTCCTCTTTTCGAGTGAGTGACTTTTCTCTACACTAACAAGGTATGCTAAAACGACTCCCCTTGATTATTTGCTTTTTCATGGCCTGCTCCCTATGGGCTGGAGATGTCTGCCGTGTCGCTGGTTCGGACTGGCTGGCTTCATCTCTTGGCAGTACGCTACCGGTTCTTGCCTCTAAGGAGGAGATCACGTTAGATCTCCAGCTTTCGGGGAGCGCGCCAGCTTTAATGCGTGTGCGCTCGGGTGAGGTCGACATGGCTCTTGTGGTAATGCCTGAAAAACAAGACCTCGGCCCCGATTGGCAGGTGTTACCTTTTGCCTTTGAGGTCGCCTTGATCGGGGTGCACGTCGACAATCCTCTTAAAGATATTAGTTATCCGCAGTTGATCGGAATTTTTGGCGCAAGCAAGACAGAGAACATTAATCGCTGGAGTGAAATGGGACTCTCGGGATCTTGGATGAGCCGGATGATTCAGCCCATGATGCCCGCCCAGGATCGCGGGACGTCGATCCTTTTTGATCACATTGTTCTTGATGGGCGTGAGCTCAAACCAACCGTTCGATCTACTGAAGACTTGCACGATCTCATGAAGCGTGTTGAACTCGACGAAAGTGCGATCGCTGTGCTTCCGTTTACCTCTGGTAGTCAAAAAGTGCAGTTGTTGTCGGTTTCAACGGGCAAAGAGGAGAGTGTGCCTTTTTTCCCAAATGAAGAGACGATCTATTATGGCGACTATCCTCTCCGTTCCCCCATTTACCTTGTTATTCCTGTAAAGGCGAATACAACGACTAAAAAAATGGTGCAACTGCTCTATAGTGAAGCTGTTGCACAGCGGCTTATCGATGGGGGCGTGTGCCCTTTGCCGAAAAAAGTTCGTAAAAGAACACTTCTTGGGCTTGACTTTGAATCTTAAGATTTTAGCTTCCCACCTTGTTGAGTGAGGGTTTCCCTCGTATTAGCAAGCGAGCGTAGCTCAGTTGGTAGAGCACCACCTTGCCAAGGTGGATGTCGTGGGTTCGAATCCCATCGCTCGCTCCATTTATTTAAGGGTGTCACCCGTGCTTTCGGTTTTACAAGAGCATCCCTTTCTCTTTAAATCCATCTATCCATGATAGAAGCCCAGTCCCTTTTTAGTTTGCCCACGCATCTTCCTTTTTCGGAACACTTTGACCCGAAGGTACCCCCCTGGGAATGGGTTCCAAAAATTGCTGAGGCACTTGCAGGCTTTGATTTTCTCGAAAAAGACAGTGCTCGCCAAGTGCCAGCCGGTCTTATTGTCGAAGGGGAGGTCTTTATTCACCCAACGGTGAAGCTCCCTCCCTATGCTGTCATTCAGGGGCCCGCATGGATTGGGCCCAATACGGAAATTCGCCCTGGAGCTTTTATCCGTGGAAATGTGATCGTTGGGGAGTCCTGCACGCTCGGGAATTCCTGTGAGTACAAAAATTGCCTGTTGATGGATAAAGTTGAATCCGCTCATTTTAATTACGTTGGGGATTCTATTTTGGGCACTGGAGCACACTTGGGTGCTGGGGTTATCGTCGCTAACCTCCGCCTTGACCGAGACCTGGTTCCTGTCATGACATCCGAGGGGCGCGTGCAAACAGAACTTAAAAAGTTGGGTGCCATGATTGGCGACTATGCTGAAGTAGGCTGTAATGCGGTACTGCAGCCAGGTAGCATTTTAGGGAAGCGCTCTATGGTGACCTCTGCACTGCCTTTTGGTGGGCATTTGCCTGAGGCAACCATAGCGACAGGATCTTACTCGATCAAGAAAATCCCACGCAGGTAGGTCTCTCTATTTATTGGAGCCATCCCTGAAGGGGCGGCGCTTGCCAAGCTCCTCCATGTATTTGGCGATGAGCCCAGTCCATCCGGTTTGGTGGCTTGCTCCAAGGCCCTTGCCTGTATCGCCGTGAAAGTATTCGTAGAACAAAACGAGGTCTTTAAAATGAGGATCTGTTTTATAGATGGTATCATTGCCGTGTGCAGGTCGCATGCCTGTTTCGCCCGGGGTAAATAAGTTAATCATGCGTCTGCCAATGTATTCGGCAACGCGGTTGAGCGTCATCATGTTGCCTGAGCCCGTTGGGCACTCGACCTTGAACGTGTCGCCGTAAAAGTAGTGATATTTCTCAAGCGCCTCGAGGAAAAGGAAATTAAGGGGAAACCATATGGGGCCGCGCCAGTTGGAGTTTCCACCGAACAGAAAGCTATCGGATTCTCCTGGGGTGTAGTGAACAGCTTGCCGGTCACCCTCGACCTCAACGACAAAGGGGTGCTTCTTGTGGTATTTAGAGAGAGAGCGAATGCCGTATGGGGAGAGGAATTCGTCTTCGTTTAAGACATAGCTGAGTACGCGCTCCAGTTTTTCACGTGAAGGTATGGCAAGGAGCATTTTGTCCTCGCCTGCATGGTGGCACTGCATCATGGCGATGTGGGCTGAAATATCTTGCCTGTATTTCATGAACCACTGTGTGCGACGCTTAAAAGCAGGGAGATTGTCGATGAGGGATTCTTCCAGAACTTCCGTTGCGAGGATGGGTATGAGCCCTACAAGAGAGCGAATTTTGACAGGGAATGTTGTGTTGTAGCAGTTGATTTGGTCGTAGTAAAAGCCATCTTCATCGTCCCAAAGGCCGTGACCCCCTAGGGTATTAATAGCTTCTGTGATGGCCATGAAGTGTTCGAAGAATTTGGATGCAACACCATCGTAGGCGGGATTGTGATGAGCAAGCTCAAGGGCAATTGAGAGCATCGTTGAACAATAGAAGGCCATCCATGCAGTGCCATCAGCTTGTTCTCTGTAACCTCCTCCGGGAAGTGGTTTTGATCGGTCAAAGGCACCTATGTTGTCGAGCCCAAGAAAGCCACCTGCAAAAAGGTTTTTTCCATCAGGGTCTTTGCGGTTGATCCACCAGGTGAAATTGAGAAGAAGCTTGTGGAAAGCCTCCGTGAGGAATGCAATATCTCGCGTGCCTTTTGCCCCTGTCATTTTGTAGATGCGCCAGCAAGCCCAAGCGTGCACGGGCGGGTTGACATCGCTGAATTCGAATTCGTAGGCGGGAATTTGCCCGTTAGGGTGCATGTACCATTCGCGTAGCATGAGGATAAGCTGGCGCTTGGCAAAGTGAGGGTCTAGGCGGGCAAATGGAATAGTATGGAATGCTAAATCCCAAGCGGCATACCAGGGATATTCCCATTTGTCTGGCATGCTGATGATGTCACGATTAAAGAGGTGTTTCCAATCTTTGTTGCGTCCTTGTTTGCGCGCTTCTGGAGGCTTGGGGTAGTTGGGGTCCCCCTTCATCCAGTCCTTGACCGAGTAGTGATAGAATTGCTTGCTCCAGAGCATGCCTGCATTTGCCTGGCGTTCGATGGAGCGCTCTTCGGGACTTAAATTTTTGGGGCTGATCTTCGTGTAAAAGGCATCGGTTTCTTCGATGCGTTTTTGGATGGTGGATTGGAATGTAGGACCTAAAGGCTTGCCACGCGGAGCTTCTTCTTTGGAGAAGAGACGCATGGTGACTGTCTGGGATTGGCCTGCCTTCAGGGTGAGTGAATAAAGGATGCCTGCTTTGGTGCCTTCGCCTTTTGGATTAATGGCGTTTTGCTGTTGGTGGATGATGTAGCGGTGGAATGCATCTTTAACAAAGGGAGTAGAATTTTTGGTTCCCCAAAGGGCTTTGTGGTTTGTTTCGTTATGGGTAAATAGGAATTCTGGGGCCTTGTTACCTGGGGCTGGGCTTGCGTGGAAAAAAAATGTCTGAAGGGTGGGGTGTTTGAGCTCGAGTAAGTGTGGGTCTTTAAGCGAGATGCTGGGTGGTTTTTGAAGGCAGCCTTCATGATGGCAGCCCCATGACCAGGTATTGCGAAACCATAGGGTGGGCAGCAGGGTGAGAGATGCTGTTTCAGGGCCTCGATTGACGGCGGTGATTTTAATTAAAATATCATCGGGACTGCCTTTAGCATATTCGGCGAAAATATCAAAATAGCGGCTCTCGTTAAAAATGCCCGTGTCTAGTATTTCAAACTCAGGATCGTTGAGGCCGCGATTTTTATTTTCTGTGCGAAGTTGATGGTAGGGGAACGCTGCTTGGGGATATTTATAAAGACCCTTAAAGTAGCTGTGTGTAGGTGAAGAGTCTAAATAGTAGTAAAGTTCTTTGACGTCTTCACCGTGATTGCCTTCGGGACCTGTGAGGCCAAAGAGTCGCTCTTTAAGGATGGCGTCTTTGCCGTTCCACAAAGCGAGCGCAAAGCATAGACGGCATTCGCGATCGGTGAAGCCTAGGATGCCGTCTTCACCCCAGCGATAGGCACGCAGTGGGGCATCTTCATGAGTAAAGTACGTCCAGTTGTTGCTGTCTTCTGAGTAATCCTCTCGAACGGTTCCCCATTGGCGTTCAGAAAGATAAGGGCCCCAGCGCTTCCAGTTTTTTTTTGCGCTCTTGGTCTTCGACAAGGCGTAGCTCTTCTGCGGTGGTTGGGCGTCGCACCTTGATATCAGAAAGCGGTTTCTTAGGGGCAGGCATAATAACCCTTAATATACTTCATAAATCGAATTTTGTAAAGGCTTCCAACTTGATTTGTGGGAGGGGGTTTGCCACTATGCTTAGTCTATGCAGACAGTGATGGAGGTCCTCAATAAAGCAAAAACTTATTTAGCGAGCAAGGGAGTTCCTCAGGCAAAGCTGGATGCAGAGCACTTGATTGCGGATACTTTGGATTGCTCGCGCTTAGACCTCTACTTGCAGTATGATCGTCCGCTGGATGAGTCCGAGCTCTCGGTTATGCGTGAGCGGGTAAAGCGACGTAGTGAGCGCGAGCCTTTGCAGTACATTTTAGGTAAGGCCGCTTTTATGGATTTTTTCCTGAAAGTGGATAAGCGTGTTTTGATACCTAGGCCTGAGACGGAGGTGCTTGTTGAAAAAATAATCAACACATTGACAAGCCCGCCAAAGCGCATTTTGGATTTGGGAGTGGGTAGTGGTGCTATTACCATTGCTCTGGCTCGCGCTTATCCGGAGGCTGAGCTCTTCGGCGTAGACTTGAGCGCTGAAGCTCTCGAGCTTGCCAAGGAAAATGCAAAGGCTTGTGAGGTGGCTGAGCGCATAACGTTCAAGCAATCACACTGGATGGATCAGGTGCGCGGGTATTTTGATCTGATTGTCTCCAACCCTCCTTATCTAACAGAAGAAGAATGGGCATGTGCAGAGCCTGAAGTCCAGGTATATGAGCCAAGGCAGGCACTCGTTGCAGGCGAAGATGGACTCAGTGATTTAACTCAGATTGTTCGTTTAGCAAAAAACTGCTTGAACCCGGGCGGTGTGCTCGTTCTTGAAACGGGCATCGATCAGCACGCAGCCTTGAAGAGCTTGGCCGATGCGTTTGGCTATGTTAGATGTGCTTCAGAGAAAGATCTCAGTGAGCGAGATCGCTATTTTTTTGCTTGGGCTTAAGCTGCGTTGAGAGCTGTCTCTGCAAGAATTTTTTTATTAGATTCATCCAAGATGTAGAGCCAATCTGCCATGATGCGGAGTGCTTCGCGTAGGTGGATATCGAAGTTGGGTTTGTTATCATCCGCTTTTTTCTTGGGCAGTTCTTTTTCTAGAGCGATGTCTAAAAGGATATCTTGAGAAGTGTAGGCCTGGTCTGAAAGCTTCTTGAGCGTTACGTCTCTTTCTTCTTGGAAGTGCTCATCCAGATTTTTTTGAATTTCACGTTCGTGGTAGTTGAGGGAAAATACTTTTTGGTCTCTTTTCTTTTTAAACCAGTCAATGTTTTCTTTGAGATAGGAGAATTCTTCCAGCGACGCTTGGCGATCGAGGCTTTTGGCAGTGAGTAAATTTTTGGTGTCGGGGGTGAATAGACCAAGGTCGTCAACTGTCCAGGGAAGGGCGTGGATAGCGTCCCACTCGAGTGCGTGGGGAAGGTCTGACTCTCCAATGGGTAGGTATGTGTTAACCGAGGGAAGGATAATATCCGACTCGACGCCTCGAAGTTGGGTGGAGTTGCCGTTGGGGAGGTACCACTTTTGGACTGTGATTTTAGCGGCGCCCATTTTAGGTTGAGTGAGCCGAGCGAGGATGGAGCGATCTATTTGGAAAATGACTTGAACGGTGCCCTTGCCGTGGGTGGCTTCATCCCCGACGATGATGGCACGATTGTGGCTTTTGAGTGCGCCGGCGACAATTTCTGAGGCAGAAGCGCTGTACCTAGAGACGAGGATGATGAGTGGACCATCCCAAGCCATTTTGGGGTTTTGGTCTGCGTATTCATTGAGTTGGCCGAGGGTGTCTTTAACCTGGACGACAGGGCCTGTAGGGATGAAAAGCCCTGTGAGATTGATGGCTTCTAGGAGGAGCCCGCCGCCGTTGCGCCTAAGGTCGAGAATGAGCCCCTGCATGCCCGCTTGTTTGAGCTTTGTGATGAGCTCTTCAACATTGCGCGTAGTGCTTGGGTCGTCTGAGCGAGGATCTCCTGAGCCGTAGAAGGTGGGAAGATCAATGACGCCAATTTTTGTGTGCTCTCCATTGATGGGGATATCAAACAGGCGTGCTTCGGCGAGGTTGGAAGTGAGTTTGATTTCGTCACGAATGAGCGTGACCGTTTTTCGTTTTGAAGGGTCCGTGCCAGCCGGCCAGATGAGCAAGCGGACTTGGGTGCCTTTCTTGCCTCGAATCAACTTGACGATTTTGCGTAGCTTTAGGCCCATGATATCGACCATGGCTCCATTGCCCTGGGCAACGCCGACGATTTTGTCGTTAGGGTCTAGTTGTTTGCTTTTTTCAGCGGGGCCACCAGGCATGAGTTCTTTAATCGTGCAGATGCCGTCTTCTTCTGCGAGGACAGCACCGATGCCGACCAGTGAGTTGTGCATGGCGATCGTGAACTCCTCCATCGAGTCTGCGGAGAGAAAGGTGGAGTGAGGATCGTACATTTGGGTAAGGGTTGTAAGAAAAATCTCTTGAACTTCAAAAGGCTCAATGTCTGTGATCATCTTTTGGAGGCGCTTGTAGCGCTTCTTGAGATTGAGTACGCCTTCTTCGACCTGCTCGTCGAATGATTTCTCTTCAGGTTCCATAGCGCTGGGGTGAGCGAGAACGTAGTAGGTGTTTTCAGCATCTTCGATAGCCCCTCCAATGTTATAGAGAAGCTCTGGGATCGTGCGACGCTTCTCAACGCGATTGTAGTAACTAAAGATGAAGTCATTGAGTGTGTTCCAGCAAGCTGGTGGTGTGCAGAGGGCAGCCTCTTCGATGTTGTCGCTCAATACTTCATTGAGTAGCTCAAATTTGAGGCGTTGCTTCCAGAGTTTATCAGCAGCTTTTGCGTCTGAGGGCCAGGGAAGGTCTTTTCTGTCTGGGGTGTAGTAGCCATCTTGTGTGATGTCGATGGGGGTTTTTAGTTGTTCAAAGACCCAGTTGAAGCGCTTTTCAGCGCGTGCTTGATAGATGTCAAAAATCTCGAATGCAGGGAAGAGGTTGCCTTGTCTTAGGTAGAAGCTCATCGGGTCTGCAAAGCGCTCGATGAAATGATCAATGTCGGACTGGAGGAAGAAGAGGTGGTTAGGATCAAACTCGGTTGCGTAGTTTTTGATGAATTCTTGAGCGTCAATCTCTGTGATGGGCTTGTTGGTGTAGTGAATTTGCTCCATGTTTTGAATGACATAGCGCGTTTCCATTCTCATTTTGTCGGTTGGCTGATACCTGCTGCTTCCCTGAGCTTGCTGCGGGGAGAGTTCCAGTGTGAGGATAGTGATAAGGATAGTAACAAAAACCGACTGCTTCATAAATAACCTTGCTGGATAAAGGAGCTGCAATGATGCTGTAATGGAGTGAACTTTGCAATCTTACAATAGACTACATCGACCTTAATTGCTCAAAAATAGCTTCTATGGAGGATTCGTTGTGGGTGAGTACCTGTAGATAATGGGTCCAGAATGCTTTGAAGGAAGTGAACCCGAGCCATTGAGCAAGGCGTTCTTGTTCTGAGGTGTTTGAAGAAATTTGAGTGATGGCGACATTTTTGTCTCGGCGCAGAAAGTGCTCAAGCTTAGTGAGGAACAGGTATCCTTCGATTAAGTGAGTGAGTGTCGCTTCTGGAAAAAGGTGTAGCCTAAGAGATGTTTTGAAGGTTTTTAAGGTACTGCAGCTTCTCAGCGCTGAGTGCATTGGACCGCAAAAAAGCTGAATGGTTTGGGCGGCAAACTCGCAGTGGACAAGGCCGCCTCGATGAGCTTTGAATGCAAGTTCAGGAGGATTTTGTGTGGCTTTATTTTTTTGAATCGTGGTGTGCATGTTGCGCACTTCTTCGATGAAATCTTTTGAGGGAGCGTTTGAAAAGAGAAACAGTTCTTTGAATGCTTCAAAATTACTTTTTAGATGAGCATTTCCTCCGATGATACGGCTGCGTGTGAGCATTTGCTTTTCCCAGGGTTTGGCATGATCGATGTAGTAGTTTTTAAATTGTTGAAGGGTGCATGCCATGGGGCCATCGATTCCGTATGGGCGAAGGCGAAGGTCTACTGAAAAAATGGGATGCGTGTAGCTTTTATAGTGAAGGCATTTTTGTATAGATAAGATTTTGTCAGGGTCTACATACTCATGTGTAGACAGAAAAATAAGATCTAGATCTGAGCCGTATGTGAGTTCGCAACTCCCATATTTTCCAAGAGCAATAACGGCGAGAGATTCTTCAGGGTCTATTTGCTTAAGAACGGTATTTAAGGTTGCATCAGCCAGTGTCGATAAGTGGTTTTGAATAGTAGTGAAGCCCCATTCATGTGTGATGGAGCAAATGGCGGCGCGTACTTGTTCGGCTTTAACGTAAAGCCAGAGGTATTGCGGAAAGGCATCCCCTTGGGGGAGTTTTTGGATTTCATGAATGAGTGTATCTTTCGTCTTGCGCTCAGTGATATTGACCATGAGCAACTCTTCTAAGATCTCTGGATGCTTGGTCAGTAGTTCTGCTATAAATTCACTGCGATCTAAAAGAAGGCATAGTGTTTGAAAAAAAAGAGGCCTTGTGATGCACGTTTTAATCCAAGCAATGCGCGCGCCGTATTTTTCAGCTAAACGTGCGAAACGCTCAATAGTCAGCGTTGGAGAGGCTAGCTTTGAAAAAATGTCATCAAATTGAGCAGAAAGCTCTGTGCATAGGCGGATTTGTTCTTGGGTTACTTGGTTGCTCAGCGTTCCCATAATAAGCTTTTTAATGGCTTGAAAGCCTCGTTCATCGGAAAACCATATTGCGAGCTTTTCTTTGAGAGGAGAGGTGAGAATGTCGCTTGATAGAGCCCGTTGCCAGGCCTCTTGCATTGCATTATAAGGCTTTGATGAAAAGAATTTTTTGTAGCATTGATGGACGCTGTTGCGTATCGTATTTAAAGTTTCTTCGAGAGCAGAATAGTCTTTAAAATTGAGGGATTGTGCGAGGCGCGCTTGTTCTTTGGGTGATTTAGGGAGGTTGTGTGTTTGTGTCTCATGGCCCATTTGAAGCCTATTTTCTACAGATCTCAGAAAGCTGTAGGCACTCTGAAGCATTTGAGTGTCCTCCTGGGTGAGTAAGTGATATCGATGAAGGCGGCTTAGGGCTTCGTGTGTTTGTGTGCACTGAATGAAAGGGTTTTTGCCTGCATGCAGTAGCTGAAGTGTTTGTGTTATGTATTCGATTTCTCGAATACCGCCTTTGCCTGATTTGATGTTGTGTGTTGGGTCCTCTCCTCTGAGGGCTTCGTGCTCTACGCGTTGTTTAAGGATGGCCACTTCATTCAGAATGCTTGTTGAAAGAAACTGAGGGTAGCGAAATGGGTTGAGTGTCTCTAGGAGCTCTTCGCCAAGTTCCTTATTACCCGCAATGGGACGAGCTTTAATCAGTGCCATGCGCTCCCAGGTTTGTCCTCGGCTCCAATAGTAATTTTCCGTGAAGGGGAGTGATTTGGCAATAGAGCTATTTTTCCCTTCAGGGCGAAGACGCATGTCTACATTAAACAAGAATCCATCTTGAGTTTTTGTGTGCAAAATGGACCTGAGTTCTTGAAAAAAACGCTCGTAAAACTCTCGATTGCTCAGTGTTGTTTTGCCCTCTTTGTGGCATTCACCGTCATTTTCATAGATAAAAATTAAATCAACATCAGAGCAAAAATTGAGCTCTTGGCCGCCTAGTTTTCCTAGTGCCAGTATGGTGTAGTTGCAGGAAGCTTGGCGTGCGTGAAGCCAGGGAGTGCCTAATTTAGCCTCAAAATGTTGGTGGAGGTAACGCGTGACTTCTTGGATGCAAAATTCAGCTAGAGTGCTGTGATCTTGCATAGAGGCCTCCGTCGAGTAGCGCTTATTGACTTCGTGGTAGGCAATGCGCATCGATTGAAGTCGCCGAAATTGCCTGAGTGCAGAAAACTTTGCCTCTAGGGATGCTTCTGGCTTCTTAATGTAATTTTGCCATAGGTGCTTGTAGTCTGAAATATGCAGAGGGCCAGAAGCTTCAGTAGGGCCGTGTAGCCATGCCCTGTCTTCTGGGTGTTTGAGTAGGTGTTTGGCATAAAGGGGGCATGCCAGCGCGAGGGCTTCTAGTGGTTTGCTCGCATCTGAAGTGAGCGGTGGGCTCTCAGGGCTGATTTTAGCTAGGGCGTTTTGAAACTGCGCTGCAAAGGATAATGCTACTGAAGGCCTCTCGGTCACGGGGTCACTTTTTTTTGAGCATGTCTTTTGCCTTCTCGAGCGTCTTTTTTTCGCGCTCACTTAAGGAGGCAAAGCCGTCTGTATTGATTTTGTCTAAAATAGCGTCAACCTCTTGCTGGCTTGGCGGTTTTTCTGAAAAGTTAATCGTGAATTTTCGTTCCGGAGCCTTCTTTTTTAGCCAGGCCGGCTTTTCAATTTTAACTCGTGATGGAAAGAAGCTGCTAAGCGAAAAGTTTTTGCGAACGGCTAGCGTGAAGTATAGGTAGCCACCCAGAGCTCCACCTAGGTGTGCGGAATAGGCTACAGGGGATGAACCTCGACCGCTGAGTTCGTTGAATAAGAAGCCAAAAGATTCAATCCCAATGACAATGGCTGCCAACCATTTGGGCTTTAGAGTAACCGGTAGGACAAAAAAGAGCAAGAAGGTGATTTGTTGATTGGGGTAAAGGGCGCAAAAGCAAATGAGCGTGCCGATGCTTGCTGCAGAGGCACCCACGACGAGCCCTGGGGTATTCCAGTGGAAGAGCAGCCAAAATAGCCCCCCGCAGATGACGGATGCAAAATAGAGGCCTAAGAATCGCCGGCTTCCGAGGACGGGCTCCACATGCTTGCCGATGAAGTAGAGAACTAGCATGTTGAAGAGGATGTGGATGAGGCTCCCGTGTAAAAAGCTGTAAGTAATTAATGTCCAGATGTATCCGCTAAAGAATGTCGCCGGTGATAGAGCAAAGAACTTTTCTAGGGCTACAGAACTGAAAGCCGTGTGCAGGATATTTTGGAGGATGAAAATGGCGACATTGGCGATGATAAGCTGAATGACAACCGAGGAGGTGGGGAATGGAATACCCCTTTGCATATAAGGACGATCTGAAAGCATAAGACTTTAAAAGGCAGTTTGTCTTTCATGATAAGGGCCCAGGGACTGCCCACAATACTAAAACTATGAGGCTTTTGCTAAAAATAGACTTTTACTCAATGTGCTAAATGTCAACCTGTTGCATAGGGTATCTCTAGCCTGTGGTGGAGACAATTTGTGGATGTTTTTACTTATCCACTTGACGGGCTTTAGTTTGAGTGATCTTTTGAAAGAGTTATGGCGGATAAGAGTGAAAAATGGCCTGAAAATGCATCCGGAAAGTTCTATGTCGATGAACAGTGTATCGACTGTGATCTTTGCCGCGAGACTGCGCCTAATTTCTTCACTCGTAATGATGATGGCGGTTATTCTTTCGTTTACAATCAGCCTAAGACTCAAGACGATATTGATCTATGCATGGAGGCTTTAGAAGGCTGCCCTGTTGAGGCCATCGGTGAAGATGGCGAGGACGACTAGGTGAGTTCAAGAAAATCGCTTCCACAGGGATGCGGTGAACAACGCAAGGATGGCGTAGAGCTCTAGCCGCCCCATGATCATGATCAGCGATAGAAAGATTTTTGTGTGATCGTGATAGAAATCGTAGTTTTGGCTTGGGCCCACTTCGGCAAATCCAGGACCAATGTTGAACAGGCAGGAAGTCATGGTGGAAAAAATACCCTCAAAACTGACGTTAAATTCGAAGAGTGAGAGTATTGTCAAGCCGATGCAGAAAATCCCTGTGATTTGGACGACGTAAGTCATGATTTTTTCTGTGGTGACTCTATCAAGCACGTTTTTGTTGTAGTGGATCGGGCGGACAAGTCGTGGCCTAAAAGATTTTAGGATATCCAAAAAACAAGTTTTGATAGCCACAATGATACGGATAATTTTGAGGCCTCCTGCTGTGGATCCTGAGCATCCGCCAATAATCATCAATATGAGCAAGAGTGCGTGACAGACCGGAGGCCATTGCTGGAAGTCTACACTGCTGTAGCCGCTTGTGGTAATGATGGATATGACTTGGAAGAAGGCGAGCCGAATGTCTCGGTCAAGAGGGATCTCTTGGTAGTCGATAAATAAAATAGAGGTAATAGCTAGCGAGAAGACAAGGATGATTAGGTAGTAAATATTGACTTCCTCGTTGCTTGTGAGTTCGTGCCATTTTCGCTGAAATATACGTATGAGAAAAAAGAAGTTAGTGCCTCCTATAGCCATGACGATAATCATGGCCCATTCGACTGCAGGATTATGAAATGCAGCTACGCCCTCGTTGTAGGTGGCAAAGCCTCCTGTGGAGATAGAGGTGAACATGTAGCAGGTCGCATTAAAAGGGTCCATCCCTGCGAGGTAATAGAAAATGGCACTGATTAGAGAGAGGAATAAATAGGTGCCAAGTATGCTCAAAATGCCTTTTTGAATGCGGCTGGCATCCATGTCTGAGGCTTGGGCGCTCGATTCATGGGAGTAGAGGATCTTGGCACCTGCGCCAAGAAAAGATAAGATGGCAACGAAAAAGACGACGACGCCTAGCCCGCCTATCCATTGGCTCATGCAGCGCCAAAATAATAAACTCCTTGGAAAACTTTCAATGTCTGCAAAAACAGAAGCGCCTGTGGTCGTCAGTCCTGAAGTAGATTCAAAAATGGCATTGCTAAGTGAGCAGTTCTCTACGATTAATAAATAAGGTAGAGCTCCTGTTAAGCTTGCTAAAACCCAGCCAAGGCCAATGGAGCATAAAGCTTCTTTGCGCAAAATCCTGTTGCGGCCTTTTTTTCCGATAAAAAAAAGACAAGCCATGAGCATGCTGGTAATGCCCATGGAGAGCATCCACCCATGTAGGGCATTTTGTTCTCGAGGGTCGTCCCAGTAAAAAGCAGAGATAGTGATGCTGGCTAGAAAGGTAATGTCTAGCGTGGCTAGAATCATACCTAAGAGCTTGGAGATAATCCGGTAGTTCATGGGCTGATACTCGTTGCTCTAATGTAACTTTATGCGAAAAGGTTGACGAGCTCTTCGATTTTTTCTCGTCGGGTGACGATGACTAGCCGATCGCCAGCGAGAATCGTGTCATCAGCGCCGGGGACTTTAGTTTGAAATTTGTGGAATAGGGCCACGATGACCGTTGCTGTTGGCAGGGGAAGCTCTCTGATTTGCTTATTAATGCAGGGGCTTGTCCCGGAAACGCGGATTTCAATGATTTTGCCTGTTTTGTCCGGAAGTGTCGCTAGCTCATGGTAGGGCTTAGTTGACATATAGCGTAAAACCTCTTGCCCCATGGCCTTGCGGGGTGAAATCGCGAGATTTAGACCTACTGTTTTTTTGAGGCGATTTAGAATGTGCTCATAGTCGGGACGGTTGATGATCAGCTGTGTGTTTTTTGCTCCAAGGTGGATTGCTTGGAGAGCTGTCATGATGTTGTCTTCATCGTCTTTACTGCAGGCGACGAAGAAGTCACAGTCTTCAACTTGCTCCTCTTCTAGGAGTCTTAAGGACGTTGCATCTCCGTGGATGATCGTTACGTGAGGGAATTGTTCGGCGAGACGTTCGCAGAGATGAGGGTCTTTCTCGATAATGCGAATTTTGAAGTGAGAGCTCTGCAGTAAGCGGACAAGTGCGATGGCCGTTTCTGTTCCGCTGAATATGACAATGCGGACTTTTTTGCGTGCGGTGTCAGGATTGATTTCTTCTTTGACGTGCACCAAGCTTTTAGAGGTGCCAACAATAGTGACGAGATCTTCGGCTTCTAGAACCGTGTCTGCAGTGGGGATTGTCAGTTTGTTTTCGCGAATGATGTAAGCGATGCGCACGTCCCGATCTAGACGAATATCTTTAAGGGACATGTTGACATGCCTAGAGCTGGCATTGACACGCACTTGCTGTACTTCGATGTCTCCTCGGCCAAAGCTTTCAACGGAAATGCGTTGCGGATTACGGATGAGCTTAGCAAGCTCTATTGCGCACAGTGCCTCAGCACTGATGAGGTAGTCTATATTAAAGTGTAACTGATAGTTGATGAAGGATGTGTCTGCGTAGGTTTGGTCATGCGCGCGTGCAATTGTTGTTTTGCTGCCCAAGACCTTTGCTATGGAGCACGCCATCATGTTAACACGGTCATCGTGCGTTACGGCCAAGACAAAATCACAATTGGCTACGTCGGCTTCTGCTAGGGTTTTTGCTGAGCTCCCATTGCCTTCGATTGTTTTTACGTTTTGTGTTTCGTTGATTTCTTGGCAGAGGATAGGGTCTTGCTCGATAACGACGACATCATGGCCGTCTTCGCTTAAGGTTTGACTTAAGAAGCTTCCGACTTCTCCTGCACCAATGATGAGAGCTTTCATGGTTGTTGGTTATGCTAGCGGTGTTATGGCTTTGTTTAAAGCTTATTTAGTGAGGTCATGGATGACTCCATGTATATAGTGCAGTGTCTTTGCCTTGCCCAGGCCAGTTGACTTGATTGATGTTCCATGCATTCAGTGCGGTTTCGATAAGCCCATTGAGAGTCATTTCGCATTCAAGGATGCTCCAGGGGTCAGGTAGTGTTGCCCTTAATGTATGATAGCTTGGGGTGCATTGCTCGAGCAGCGTCTTGGCGAGCTGGAATGGGTGATCGTAGTTTGTGTCAGCATTTTGAATGATGAAGCCTAGGCGTGGGTTGTTGCTTAATTCTTGGAAAGGGCCATGGCTGAAAGCTCCGATGTCCCAAATGGGAGGTTGTGGAAGGAAGAGCCCCTCCATGATTTTATAGCTTAAGTTATGAAGGTATTCAGAGAATGGGGCATGGGTCAGGAAAAAACAACCTTGCTTGAGTAGGCTCAGTACCTGAGGCGTTGCGAGTGCTTTGCCTTGTTTGTAGGCGTCATTGAGAGCAAGTTTTAGGTTGTCTATCGAAATGGTTTTGATCGTGGCGTCGAGTGTGGATTGTGCCCAGTGTATGCAGGCTGCATAGCCAGTGAGTGGGCCAGCAACGCGTAGCAAGGTTGTGTATTCATCCTCAGGGAGGAAGGGGATGATGGATGCTCCGTCATGGAGTAGTTCTTTAATTAGTTCCCCTTTTTGTTTGTTCTCTTGAGTTGTTGCTGTGAAGAGAATGCAAGCTTCAAAGGACTCTCTGTGGTGCAGTGCTAGTGTTGCATTGGGAGAGAGTCCTTGGCTGATGACAATGAGGCCAGCATTGTGTGGATGGATATTGCTTGCAAAGTAGGATAAAGGGCAAAAGCAAGCGTGGTGTGTTGTGTGATGATTAATGAGCCAGGCAAGAAACCGCGCGTGAGCTTCTGAGCTTCCTGTCCCTGTGATGACCCAGGTTTGGGGCCGCTTCCTGAGTTGGCCGCTGCCTTGTTTGGATGTGAGGATCTCTTCGGTATGCCCGATCCCAGATTGGATGCGTTCTTGGATAAGCGCGTGTCCTAAAGGGTCTACACTTGTTTCTTTTCGAGGAAGATCCACTTGTCTACTTCAATTTTGTGGTGGTTGAGAGCTTGGGTGTAGTCTGTCTTGCGGACGAGACTGTCCGGAGAGTTCATAACCATTTGGATGCAATTGTGCGGCAAATGGTGTTTGAGGAGAATCATCGCCGCATCATAATCTCGGCTATCGTAGCCAACGCCTAGTTTTTGATAAGATTCATCCGTGTCTTTGCTGTAGCCGCGCTGGGTGAGCATCATGTCCTCAGCATGGGCACCAAAACCTGCGCCTCGGCCGTCATTGTAAAGGAGAATGATGACGCCATGGCCGTACTTAACGATGGCTTTGACCGATGTTTCGTACTTTTTCCTGTTTTGCATATCTTTAACCGGAAAGCGATTGAAGATAGACTCGCTATGGAGGCGGACGATCGGAATGTCGTAATTTTCAGGATGGCCATAAGTGAGGACAACGAAGTCTTCATTAGTGGCGATATCCGTATAGACGTGGACACGAAACCAGTAGGGGGTCGTCAAAATGTCGCCGATAGGAGCACCTGGATTGACGTCTAAATACTCTTTAAGGTTTTGAGCATGAACCTTGATGAGAAAGCGTTGATCGCGGAGTATTTTGTAGCTAATGAGCAAGGGCTTAGAACCACCCATTAATTCGCGAATGGGTTGTTCTCCAAAGAATTTTTTAAACTGTTCTTCTGTGATGACAACTTCGTCGTCAATCGGCTTGATGGGGAGTAGGTAGCTAGCTACGTAAATGAAGCGCTGAGCCTCGGGCAGTGCATAGGGCTTGAATGGAACGACCGGCTCTGGGAGCTTCATTGGCCTAATGTGTGTGTCGAGAGGTTTTTCGAGAATGTGCCCCGCTTCCATTTTAGAGGTAAGATAAGCCAGGTTAAAGGGGCCTGGATCAAATTCTAATGTTTCGGTTCCCTCGAGCGTGAGCCCTTGTTCTTCGAGGGCCTTAGCTTTGTCTGGGTTGTTCGTTAAGAGGATAAAGCCAGACTCGATGTTGAGTAGCTTGCAGATAGGGCCGATATTTCTGTACTGTCGATAGTCTTTTTTAAGGCCAAGAATACGATAGGCTTCGAATGTGGAGATGGTGTCTTCGGTTGCTTGAACGAGCATCCTGTCACGCGCTTTAGCGATGTAGCCAACACCTCGGCCTTCTTGCATGAGATAGAAAAGAATACCTTGGCCTTTTTCTGCAATGCGTTCGATAGCGCCTTCGAGCTGTTGTAAACAATCACAGTCGCAGCCTTGAAGCGTTTCGCTTGTAACGCAGGAGGAGTGAATGCGGGTGTAGAGCAGGTCTGCTTTTTGAATGTCCCCGTATGTAAGAGCAATGACATAGCCTTTATGGATAATGTCTTGGAAGATGTGCCCCTTGAAGTCTCCATAGCGTAGGCTCAAGTCACACGTTGCTAGGTAGAGGGTTGTTCCGTAAATGGGCCTTTCGTAGAAATGACTCTCGTTGTTTAGGGTAAAGGCTGAGCTAGTGAAGTGCTCGAGCATGCCTTCAATATCCACCGTGTCTTTCTGGGGGATCTTGTCTGTCATTGACGTATTGGATTGGGTTTTAAAATAGACGCTTTTCAAAATAAAGCTTTCACGTCATGTTTGAGTGAAAGCGCTGGAGAAAAGGCTTTTGCTAGCTCCATGCTAAAGGTTGCTCGTGTTAGGTCAAACGGTTTTTCGCCAAGTTCTCGAGCAGGCATGACCCCTAAAAGCGCGTTGGTAACGAATACTTCATCGGCGTTGAGAATATCATCTAAATAATACCGTCCTTCCTTGTAGGGGTATCCTGCGTTGTGTGCATAGTCGAGGATCTCTTTGCGCATGATTCCTGGGAGAAGGCCGCATTTAAGGGCAGGAGTGTGGAGTGCTTGGTCTTTTACAAAGAAGATATTGGTGAAGCTACCCTCGCAGAGCTCTCCTTGTTCATTGAGGAAAATGGCTTCGTCGCAATGAGCTTTTTGAGCTGTTTGTTTGGCGAGCGTGGCTGTTAGGTAGTTGCAGCTTTTATGGCGAGCTAGAGGATCTTGTGAAAACCGCTGTTGAGGTGCGATCATGAGGCGAAAGCCTTCGAGGTATTGTGTTGCTTGATAGTACTTCTTTTGAGTGCAAAGGAGCATGCCTGGTGGATTGCCCGCATAAGTGAGTATCTTGAGGGCGCCGTTTTCGAGCGCATTGTGTTTTATGAGCTCAAGAGCTTGCGCGTGTGTTTCTTTTTGAGTCTGCTGTAGGGGGATGCTTAGTTCCTTTGCGCTCGCGCTTAGACGGGCCCAGTGCTCGCTAAAGCGTAGCACGCTTGCATCTTGAATGCATAGAGTTTCGAAAATACCATAACCATATTGAGCTAGCGGGCTATTTATAGGGATAATAGCATCGTCCGCTTTAAGTCGCTCTCCGTTGAGGAAAGCCCACTTCATGATGCTGCGACAGGCTCGTTGTTGAGGACCTGTATGAGCGCTTTGCCTTTGGTCATGGTCTCCTCGTATTCGCTTTGGGGAGAAGAGTCTCCGATGATGCCACTGCCAACGTGAAAGTGAGCCTCTCCATCTTGGCATACCATGGTGCGGATAGCTACATTGAGATCGCTGTGGCCATTGAAGCCAATGTAGCCAATAGCGCCTGTATAGACGCCGCGTTGCGTAGCTTCTAGCTCGTCTATGATCTCCATGGAGCGGATTTTGGGTGCTCCCGTAATGGACCCACAGGGGAAAACTGCTTTTAAAGTTTCCGCAAGGCTGATGCCAGATTTGCGCTGGCCGCGTATCGTTGCCGTTAAATGGTGAACAGTGGCATATGTCTCAAGGGCGTAAAGGCTTTCAACGTGAATGGTTCCTGGTTTGCATATGCGGCCAAGATCATTGCGCACGACATCGACGATCATGAGTAGCTCGGAGCGATCTTTCACCGATTGGTAGAGGGCTTCTTGGTTGGCTTTGTCCTCCTCGGGTGTTTTGCCTCGCGGGCGTGTCCCCTTGATGGGGCGCATTTGGAGTGTGTCGCCATCTATCTTTAAAAAACGCTCTGGAGAACTGCTCAATATCTGGCCTCGGCCATAATCTACATAAGCGGCAAAGGGAGCCTTGTTGGCTTTGCGTAAGAGGCGATAAGTTTCGACCGGCGAGTGCTTCAGTTTTGCTGAAAAGCGTGTACTGATATTGGCTTGGTAAATATCACCGGCTTGGATGTAGCCCAACGTTTGTTTGCTAGCCTCGATGTAAGCCTCTCGGTTGAGCGTTGTCGTTAGGGAATTGATATGAGCTTGCTTGGGGCTTTGCTTATTTGAAGATTTTTTTGTGATGCTGTGTTGGCACCAGCCTTCAAGCTTGTTGAGTGTTGCTTCAGGATCTTTACTCATTGAGTGAGCGATGAGGAATACCTGGTTGCTTGTGTGCTTGACTGCGATGACTCCATCGTAAAAGCCAAAAAAAAGGTCGGGCATGCCAATGTCATCGGAGGTCGTTTTGGGAAGTGTTTCGATATGGTGGCATAGATCATATCCAATATAGCCGACAGCCCCTCCACAAAAAGGAATGTTAACAGGATCCTCGGGCGGCGATGCGTATTGCTCTAGAAGCTTGTCGAGCGCTGTGAAAGGATCTCCCGAGTAAGTCTGTTGTTGAGTGCCCTCAGTACGTGTGATTTGGCCATTTTTGGCCTCTAGAGTGAGGAAGGGGTCTGCCCCAAAAAAGGAATATTCACCAAAATCCTCGACTTCGAGTGTGCTTTCGAGAGCAAAAGGGTGTTTTAGGTGCTCAATTTCCAGTAAAAGCCCATAATGATCAATAGGATAGGTTGTTTCTCGAACAAGCATAGTGAGTGCTGGCAGCAGGCAAAAGTAGAGGGAAGGCTACCAAAACGGGCCATTATTCTTATTTTTTTAATTTTTTCAATGACTCTTTATTTAAAATAGCGCCTTATTAGGGCAAAAAATATTTGCTTTTTTTAAAAGGAGCCCTTTACTCATCGGCACATATCATGCCTAGAGAAATCGTCATCATAGAGTGCACCGAAGCACGCCCAGAGGGGAAGCCACCTTCCCGCTACATGACAACGCGCAACAAGAAGACACAGCAAGAACGCGTTGAAAAAAAGAAATTTAACAAGTTTCTTCGCCGCCATACGCTCCATCGCGAGATTAAGAAATAGCGCTCTTGCTCTTGAGGCTCAAGTTTTTGCTTAAGCCTTCTTTATCTTCATGGGTGGCCGCGTCCAAGCGCGTCGTTGCATGCGCCAAGCGTCCCTGTGTTTGCGGACCCAGTCAAGAAGTGCTTTTTCAAAGCCAATGTCGTGGCCTGCCTTCTCGGATTCAATCCACTTATGGCGAAGGATTTCTTCGCGTTCAGCGAGAAATTCTTGGTAAAGGCTAGAGCGGCGTACCAAGTCTCCTCCTTTATCCTTCTCCTCTTCGATGGCAGATGAGGTGTTCATGCCTCGGCTATGGTTCAAGAGATGAAGCTTAAACAACTAAGCTTGATCAACTAATGAACTTAATTATACAGATTTACAGCCGAAACAAAAGCTTTTTTGGTAAAAAATTTTAAATTTTTTATTGATTTGCTAAAGTCAACAGTTTGCCCACCTGGTGGGCAATATCCATAAAGGCTTGAGCTGCTGGACTATCGGGCTCTCCAAGGACAATGGGTACACCTCTGTCACAGCCAATTCGGATGGCAGGATCGAGGGGGACTTGTCCCAAGAGCTCGGTTTTGAGGTATTCAGCCGCACGCTTGCCGCCACCCTCGCCAAAGATGTGTTGGCGTTCACCATTGTGCTCCAAATAGCTCATATTTTCAGCAACACCGAGAATGGGTACATTGACCTTCTCAAACATAGTAGCCCCACGCCGTGTAACGGAAGCGGCGGCTTCTTGAGGCGTTGTGACGACGACAGCGCCACTTAAGGGGAGTGTCTGGGCAAGTGTGAGCTGCGCGTCTCCAGTGCCAGGGGGAAGATCGACAACGAGGATCTCTAGCTCGCCCCAGTCAACGTTTTGGACGAATTGCTGGATCGTCTTTGTTACCATGGGTCCACGCCAAACAACGGGTGTGTTCTCATCGATTAAAACGCCCATGGACATGACTTCAATGCCCAGGTTTTTAAGGGGGCGAACACGGTTGTTTTCAATTTCCGGTCGCTCTTGGACGCCCATCATGAGTGGGATCGAGGGTCCATAAATGTCACAGTCCATGATGCCGACACCCGACCCATTGCCCTCTTTTTTGAGGATCTCTTTGAGCGCGCAGGCAAGGTTAACCGTAAAGGTTGATTTCCCGACACCGCCTTTGCCGCTAGCAACGGCAATGGCATAGCGTATCTTAGAGGGAGGCTTATGAGCAGCACTATCACCGCCCGGTGCTTTACCCGCCATAGAGACGGCAATATTGACGGTGACTGAGCCAATTCCTTCGATGTCTTTGAGGGCAGCTTCGATAGCTTCCTTGATTTTAGGCGGGACGGTGGCATCGCCCGTGCTCAGGGCTCCCTGAATGCTGACTTGGTCTCCGTCAACTTCAATGGAGCGAATGATTCCAAACGAGACAATATCTCGGCTAAATCCTGGATATTTAACCGTTTTAAGAACAGATTCAATGCGTGCTTGGTCAACCATAGCGTCTATATTTTCCCGCAGTGTTGAGGGCTTGCGGTAAAAATCAATGCTAAAGGCTATTTAATAATGACTAGACGATGGTTTTAGGTGCTTAGGTTCTTCGAACTTTTAGCCTGAGTCTAAGTACTATACAAGCAACGCTAATAGAGATAAATATCGCGTAATTACCGGGTTCCGGGATGGGGGCTGTGTAGATAACAGTGAGTGCAGGGACATCACTGCTATCTTCTCTCGAAACAAATTGTCTGAAACTCCCGTTGGTTGCTTCATTATCGCTAATTAAAATCCATCCAAAATTTTGAAGAGGATTATCGAGCCAAAATTGGACATCGTCTTCAAGGCTTGTCCATGTATAGGTATTTATTCCAGAAACGCTTGTAGCGCTGGTTGACGATGCTACATAGTCAGTTCCTGATTCAGCGCCTGCCTCTCCCCATGCTGCGAGGGGTAGGCTGGGAATGACTCCTTCAAGGCGGGCATCCCAGGTCGTTGCTCCTACTAATGCAGGTGAGCCGCTTGACCCTGTCCCTAAGCCTTCTATCCAGGTTTCACTCATTCGATGTAGTTCGAAACTGGAGTCTGTTACTGTTGAGCCATCATTGATAACTAAGCTTAATGTGGCTGAATCAATGGTTGATTCCAGAGGTATTGAAGTTAGTGAAAATTGGAGGAGCGCTCGGTTCTTGTTCCCGCTACCATCGGTTCCTGAGTATATTCTCGTATATAGGCCCATGTTGTTGTTGGGCTCACTTTCGTGAAGCGTAGTGTCTAGCGAAGGGTTGATGACTACTTGAACGCCTTGGCAAACAAGAGCGCCTAAGAGTATCATGCAAAGGGTTGTTATGATGCTTTTTGCTTTTATTGAGTAATTCATGAACGAATTAATAGATAGTATCGCTTAATGCTATCTATGGACAATGTATTTATTATATATTTTATAAATCATAGTGTTAAACCAGTATTATAGAAGAGTCGTCCGAAAGACGTCTTATCCATGAAAATACGCCAAGAGATGCTGGGGCCAGTTTTTGGTCACCTATCTCTTCAATTGCACGGGCAGTGCTCGGAACTACGACAGGAAGGATGATTTACACCGCGTGAATAAGCCCTGCCTGATCCTTCGTGGGGAGCACGATTTTATCCCGGTTGAGTGTGCAATGTTGAGCCGTGACTATTTACCTCATGCTCAATTGCATGTTTTGCAACAAGCGTCTCATTGCCCTTTTTACGAAGAGCCTGAGACTTATCATGCCCATTGGCAGGCATTTCTGGAGACGTTTTGATATTTAAAAAGCTCTCATGCATAGTGCATGAGAGCTTTAAGCTGATTAAGAATATTAAATCCTTAAGATTATTTCTTAGCAAAACGTTTCTTTTTGCTCGATGTTAGGTTACTATCTAAAGGCAGACTTGAGGGGTCTGAGGTCGTTTGAATGTGTTCTCTTTCACTCAACAGCCGATTGATGTAATTGACATGGTTACCGCCAACAAGAAACACTAAAGGACGTCCTTGCCTGGTAGCATAGTCACTGAGTCTTACAAGATTTTCCGCGATGAAGAGATCGCGCCAGTATGCAAGAATCGGCGTCACGACAGTAAGGTTGATCGTGGCTGGGTTGGTGACGCGAGCTAAGTGCTGCTGAGGCATCTGAAGATGTTGCGGCAGTCTTGCATATTGGCCAAAGAGGATAGCCATGCCGCGTGTCAAGAGATCCTTCCATGGTTGAGCTTGGCGGATGATCCCGTTTTTTGCCAAAATAGCTTGCATTAAAAAGGCTGTTCTGTCCTTAGCTGACTTCTTAAGAAGCGGGCTTTTATTTCTTTTGACCCATCTTACCATGGCATTGTTCTCCAGTTGAGGGTCATTCAGGATAGCATCCATGAATGCCGCATTCTCGGGTGCTATCATCGCTTCGACAATATCAGCAAGCGTGCTGGCCAAGTACTCTTGGTTGTCGTGGAGGTGCCACTGTATGATATCGATATTGAATAGCGATCGTGCGGTTACGAAGGCGGTTAAGGTATAGGCAAAAGGATCTTCTGTCCCAAAGGCAGCAAGACCTTCCGTTTGTCTAGGCGTATTACCGTCTGCTTCAGTTTCAAAGTGCATGCCTTCTGCTGCCCAGATTAGGCGATTGTTTTCGGCAGCTCTAAGCACTGCTCGCATAAAGCGCACGTCATTCTGGTCAAAGTGATTTTCCGGAATAACGTAAACTAGCTGAGGTTCTTGAGGTTCTGTATCTCTGCTTTCAATGTCATCGAGATTAGTATCTTCTTCGGTATCATTTTCAGCATCGTCTGCTTGAGGTGCGTTATAGTAGAGAGAGGCACCGCGCATTGCAGACAGAAATACAACAGCTAGCTGATATTGAACGGCATAAGGACAGGCTGCATTTTTTTGATTGCAGAGCCCACAGGCAAACGTTGATTGAAGGCTCAAAACGAGCCCGACAATTACACTTAAGTATTTGTTTTTCATTGTTTTATGACTAATTTATGTTTATTTTTGTGCTTTTATAGCAAGACGGTGGTCTCGCTCCAGGTATGCATTCAGTCACGCATTCGCGTTTTAGGTTCCTTGAAAAATAATTTATTTAATTTCTCGACGGCAGCTTCCTTATCTATAAAAACTGAATGCTTATGTTCTTTCTTATATAAAGGTACCATAAAGGTACCTTGTTTTACGCGGTAGCCTAGACTCACTACAAATGCCTATGATGATGCTTCATCCTTGCCTTAAAAATAGGGGAGGACTGTGTCCTACCACAGTGCGGACATGGGGAGGTCACGTGTGGTAGACCACACTGGGGTTTGTGGAGTTTGTTTATAATCTTTTATTTATTAATTGCTTATGAATGTCGACAATGTGGTCGACCACATTTTGCAGACCATGGTCGACCATCTGTCTACCTGAAGATTGGCATTGCTCGATAGGGGGCACTTATGCTAGAAGCTAGGGGCATGATGCAGCGCACAATTCGTCTTTTTGCCATCTTTTTGGGGATAGTCCTACCCTCGTTGGTTTTTGCTGTGGTGGATCTCGGGGAGATTCACCATAAGGGAGAGGCGGCAGCTCTTCCCATACAGGTTGCCTCTTCGCAATCGTCCTTGGAGGGCATCGCCAAGAAGGCTTTTTCTCTGCACGGTGGTTATGTCCTTGTTGATGAGGAGAATGCAGCTTATACCTTTCGTTTAACCCCTAAGGGAGCTCGCTCGGTTGAGCTCGCTATTGAGTCAGGAAAGCCTCCGCGAGTGCTTTTTAAGAAGGAGGTCTCTGGGGTAGACCTCACTCAGGCCACGCTGAAAGCCTGTGATCTTGCTGTTGAGAAGACTTTGGGCATTCCTGGTTTTTTTGCTGGGAAGCTTGCCTTTATGAGCGACCGAAATGGCTATAAAGAAATCTATACCAGCGACTTGCTATTTCAAGATGTCAAACAAATCACCCATGACAGGAGTTATTCGGTTTTGCCTCATTGGTCACCTAATGGCCAAGAGATGACCTACACAGGCTACTACTATTCTGCATTTCCAGACCTCTTTCTCGTCAATATGAAGACTGGGCAGCGTAAGCCCATTGCAACTTACAAGGGTACAAATACCGGCGGGGTCTTCAGCCCTTCTGGCAAAGAAATCGCTATGATTCTCTCAAGTAGCGGAAATCCAGAGCTTTACATTGCCAATGCCGAAGGCAAGCGCCCGAGGCGCATTACCCAAGATCCAGGGCTCGAAGCCTCACCTACCTGGTCCCCTGATGGCAAACGCTTGATCGTTACCTCCGATCGGCGTGGCGGTCCACAGCTCTATGAGGTGAATCCAAAAACTAAAGAGATGCAACGCCTTCCAACCAATATCAGTCGCTACTGTGATGAGGCGGATTGGAACCATCGCAAACCTCATCTTGTTGCATTCACTGCAGCGGTATCGCGCTCATTTCAAATTGCCCTTTATGATTTTAAAACACGCAAGGCAGCTTTTCTGACGAAAGAATCGGGTGATTGTCTGGAGCCTTGCTGGACTTCAGATGGGCGCCATCTCATTTTCACTCATCGGACCGGCCGAGACAAGCAGCTGCATATTCTCGATACAAAGACAGGAAAGATTGCCCCACTGCACACGAAAAAATTTGGTTCTGCCTCTGAGCCGAGTTTCGTCTACCCCTAGCCCCAGGATTCTAGTGTGAGCAAGCGTAGGATTTGGCTATCAGTTCTTTTTGGCAGTTTACTTCTTTTAGGTGTTGCTGCCTTTTTTCTCGCAAAGCCTTTTTACCAGGAGATCAAGCGTTGGCGGGCTTTAGCTCTTATTGATGAAGCACAAGAACAATGGGAGGAGGAGGATTACCGTGCTGCGGTTGAGTCTGTGCAGGCTGCTTACCAGCTTTATCCTAAAGATCTTGAAGTCATCCGCGCTACCGCTGAGCTGTATACGCTTTTAGATCCGAGTCATGCCTTGCTTTTCTGGAAACAAGCTGTCGAGACAGGGGGCGTCATGATGGATCGCTATCGCTGGATTGAAACGGCCTTGCTCGCTAATAATATCCAGGAAGCCAATCTTGCGCTTGCGGATCTTGAATCTGTAGCTCCTGATTCTGTTCAAACTCGTTATTTAAAGGCACGTGTTCTTATGGCTGAGGGTAGGTACGCAGAGGCTTTGAAGATTTGTGAAGCGCTGATCGAATTAGATCAAGCGCCCGAAGGTCTACCTTTTCTCTATGTGCAGTTGACGCAGCTTTCTCCCGACACCCAAATTAATGCTGAGGGAGTAGCTTACTTGCGCAAGCTTGCTCAGCGAGATGATGCCCTTGGGCTTCAGGCCTTACGCTATCTTACGCGCTATCCTGGAAATACGAAAGAGGATTGGATTATAATTATTGAAGGGCTCAAAACACACCCGGATGCAGAACGCTTTGATCAGCTGCTTGCCCTGAGCCAGGAGTATCGGGTCAGTGGTAATAGTGAAGCTTTGCTCGAGCATGCTCGAAAGCTTTTTGATACCAAGAATTTGAGTGAACTTGTTGAGCTTGGGCGTTGGTTAAACAAGCAAAGCCTTTATGCTCAGACAGCCGAGCTTATTACCGAGCAACAAGCGCTTCAGCGCAGGGACTTATTGCTTATTTGGCTCGATGCTTTGGCCGTTACAAACCAATGGCAACTCATTCATCGCATTTTAGATAAGCCGGGTATTCCGTTAGACCCTTTTTTAAGGCATCTCTTTATGGCTCGTGTTTATTTAGAGGAAGGGGAGGCGCGGCGCGCTGCACTCGAATGGGATAAGGTCCGTATTAATGCGTCTAACGACCCTGAAAAACTTTGGTTTTTAGTCGATTATGCCGAGCGTCTCGGCCTTGTTACCGAAGTCCGTGAAACTTTAGAGGCTCTAACACGAGTCCCTTCAGCGATGCGTCAGGCTTATGAAGCTTGGGTGGTGTTTGAGATTGGTCAAAAAAATACACGAGGCCTGAATGCGGTGCTTGAAAAAATGCACGGCTTCTATCGCAAAGATCAAGCGGTTCTAAGCGATCTTCTTTACACAGACTTTTTACTTCAAAAAGAAGAAGCCTCTGCATTGAAACAGGCGCGTGAACTTGTCGATAAAGACCCTTCCATGCTTGCCTATCGGGTGACGTTGGCTCTCGGGCTTCTGCGTGCCAATGATGCGAGCGAAGCCTTAAAGCTCCTCCAAGTTCCAGGTATTCAATGGGAGCAAGTTCGGCCTAACTGGCGTGCCGTTTACGTTGCCGTACTTAAGGCCAATGGAGATAATGCACTCGCTCAAGAGTTGGAATTCACGATTCCCATGCAAGAGCTTTTGCTTGAAGAGAGAGCGCTTTTTTAGAATGTCAGTTCTGCCTGCCCAGGGTCAGGCTTTGCCTTGATTCCATTTCTAACTAGTCTAGAATCAAGCGATTGTCATACTAATTACGATCTATCATAAGTTAAATACTGAAGGCCCTTAAGATCTTTTAAATCGGCCGAAGTAGATAAAAAAATTTAGGGGCTGAAGTAGCTAAGGAGTGGAAACTATGCTAAAAGGACTCCTATGTATCAGCGCAAAAGCAGACTAACAATCAGACAACAAAGTAGGCTTATCGAGTACTTTGTTGCAGGCACAACAGCTCGTGCAGCAGCTGAATTACTTTCTATTCAACCGAACACTTCTATACGGTTTTTTCTTCGCTTTCGTCAGCCTCTACTTCTCCAGCTACCTAGCTACGAGCTAGCTGGAGAAGTAGAGGCTGACGAAAGTTATTTTGGTGGTGTGCGTAAGGGCAAGCGAGGCCGTGGAGCTGGAGGAAAGATAGCCGTATTTGGCCTTCTGAAGCGGGGCGGGAAGGTATACACAGCGATCATTCCCAATGCCAAAACCGAAACACTCTTGCCTATTATAGAGGAGAAGGTTACCCTAGATAGCATCGTTTATACGGACACATTTAAGGCTTACAATGCACTAGATGTCTCCGATTTCCACCATATGCGAATCAACCACTCAAAGCTGTTTGCAGATAGGCATAACCACATCAATGGCATTGAGAACTTCTGGAACCAAGCCAAGCGTCACCTACGTCGTTTTAACGGCATCAAACAAGACCATTTTTATTGGTTTTTAAAGGAGTGCGAATGGCGTTTCAATGGAGGCAACCACAAAACCCTTCTCAATCAGCTTAAATACTGGTATCAACTCTCAAAACACTAGCCCTTAGCTACTTCAGCCCCTAATTTTTTATTATTAGGCTGATCTGTCACAGATCATAGTTAGTATAACATATGAATGGGTATTTGTCAATAAATTAATATATTATATTGGGTTGCTAGGTTTATAAGTTGATAATAGTAAGCATTTTGTGAGAGATGAAAATTAATAGAAAACGTTTTCCATTATTATAATAAACGTTAAATACAATTAGCATCTATCTGCCTTCAGCTTTTAATACAGAAGCTGGAAGTGCTGGAAGTTAATAAATTATTTTTATTAATTCAGGGCAGTACGATAACAACAGTACTTTCCTTGTGGAAAGAGAATCTTCTTTCTTCAAAACGTTAATTCTGTCTGGCCAGGGTCAGGCTCGCCTTTGGCGATGGCTTCTGCGCGTTTGTATTGACTCATAAAGTATTTTGTCATCTTGGTGCGCAGCTGAACGTCTTTTAACGGATTCCCGGAAGTAAAGGTTTTGCGGAAGTCATTGATTGTCTTGTCGTAGTTGATGGATTCAAGATCTTCCATGATGCGTAGGGCAGCTTCGGCGTTTTGAGTGCGTCCTTCTTCTTGAGCTTTAATAATGGCTATCCAAGCGGCGCGCAGCTCATCGTGTGGGTCAATGAAGCACGATTTGATGAGATAGCGCATAGTGAAGAGGATAGGGCTTGTCCACTGTGGGCGGTAAATGAACTCTTCTGCAGTGAGGTAGGGGTTGAAGTCTCGGTCAACGAGGTATTGGTTGAGCTCAGGATCGATATAAAATTCCTTGCGGATAGGAGAGCGCCTGAGACAGGTTTTGCGCGGGCCGCCTGGAGCTCCAACGGGATAGTCCCATAGTTTTTGGCCTTCAATGGAGAGTGTGTACTCGATGAATGCCTCTGCAACTTCGCGATTGGGGGCGCCGCGTAGGAGGGCGATCGAGTCAGGAGCCAGGGCAGAACCACCTGGAGGCATGTGGTAGACAAAGCGTGTTGAGCCCGTGCGCTCTTCTAGGTTTTGAGCGTGGTTGCGGCCGTAATAGTCAATAGCCATGCCGACGGCACAATTGCCTGTGCCAACGTCGAGAGCAGGTTTGGTGCTTTTGTCTGTAAAGTAGCGCGCATTGGCAGCACTTTTTTGGATGACTCGAAGGCCCATGATCCACCCCTGGCGGATTGCGTTGTGTTCGAGTTTTGCTTCGTCCCAGTCAGAGTGGGTTTTTGTAAGTGTAGTGTAGGCATTGTTCATCTGCTCTTGGACCATCATGTCAAAAGTGGCATTGACGGCACCACTGGATGTAGGGTCTGCAAGGGCAACCTCACCAAGTAGGCGAGGGTCGTTAAGGTCTTCCCAGTTGTTTGGGTAGCGCTCGAAGCCAAGGTCGTCCAGGGCTTTTTTGTTAAAAACAATGCCGAAGTTTGAGAAGACAGCGCCAATCCAAAGGTTGCTAGGGTCCCTCAAGTCGCAGCCAGAGAGGGTTTCGGGGATGACCTCCTCGGTGAACCACTCGGGCTTTTCGTTGATGACGCGTGCTTTAATGAGCCGACCTTTGACCGCTTGCCTTTGAAAGTCATAGAAGCCGCCGCCAAAGATGACATCAATGCCGCAGCTAATTTCGGACGTGATCATCGCGCGTCTTGCAGCTTCGGCAATGGTATCGTCTTCGGGGGTATCATCGAGTTCGAGTGGTTTGTCATAAGCGAGGATGGCCTCTTTGCTCCAGGGCCTTCCTAATGTGTCGACCCAGTAATTGCGAAAAGCGTTTTCGTAGAGTGAATCGAGAAACTTGATGATAGCCCCTGTTCCGCCTGGGTTGCGCCAGTCTAAATGAACGGTCTTGCCGGTGCGGGCTTTGTACCAGTCTTGAAAGCCAAATGAAAACTCGTCCCAGAGGGATTCACTGTGTGGGGAGAGAATGACGAGAGTTTCGTCTGGGTTGTCGATAATGGACTCGCCCTCTTTGCGTACGAGCAAGGGGAGCGCGATGACGGTAACGAGTAAGGCTAAGATGACGATTTTCTTCGACATGAATGCACTCCCATGAAGGCTTTAGGCTCTATTCGGCGAGGACGACGACATCTTCAGGGTCGGCCCAGGCGTGTAAATCCCCACGGCGGGTATAGCCCATGTGGCGTGGATTCAGCTCGGAGATTTTTAAGGTGACGCCATTAGAGGAGAAATCGTAATGGGCGACCTCTCCAAAGTAGGTGGCATTTTGGATAAAGCCTGAAATGCAGTTTTCTTCTGGGCCCATGACGTCAACGTGGAGGCACTCAGGGCGAATAGAAAGATAGGCTTTGGAGCCTTCTTTTAAGTCTAGCTTGTCGGTGGCAAGGGCTCCTCGAAACTCGCCAATGGCTGTTTTGACCAGGGCCTCTCCGGCACCGAGGCGAAGCACGGTTCCTTCGATGAAGTTGGTCTCTCCAATGAAGTTTGCGATGAAGCGGTTGTTCGGACGTTTGTAAACCTCAAGCGGGCTGCCTATTTGAGCGACACGGCCCCAGGAAAGAATGACCATGCGGTCCGCAATCGAGAGGGCTTCTTTTTGGTCGTGGGTGACGTAGATCGTCGTTAGCTTGTGCTCTTTGCAAATGCGGCGGATTTCTGAGCGCATTTCATTGCGGAGCTTAGCGTCGAGATTGGAAAGTGGCTCGTCAAGAAGGAGACAGCGAGGGCGTATGACTAGGGCTCGGGCAAGGGCTACCCGTTGTTGTTGTCCGCCTGAAAGCTCGTTGGGTTTGCGGCTTGCGAAGCTTTCCATCTGGACGGACTCGAGGGCTTCGCGAACCCGTGTGGCCGTTTCGTCTTTGTGGACTTTTTGTTGTTCGAGGCCAAAAGCTACGTTTTCAGCGACGGTCATGTGGGGCCATAGTGCATAGCTCTGAAATACCATGCCAGAGTTGCGCTTGTGGGGCTCAAGGCGAGAAACGTCCTCATTGTCAAAGAGGATACGGCCTGAGTTTGGAAAATAAAAGCCTGCCAGGCTACGAAGCATGGTTGTCTTCCCGCAGCCACTAGGGCCGAGGATGAAGAAGAGCTCGCCAGGCTGAATGGACACGTTGATGTTGTTGAGGGCCAGCGTGTCTCCAAATTTTTTCGTTAGGTTCTCGACCCGTACTGATATCATTACCCAACGGATGGTGGTGAGCTGCCTGTTTTTGTCAACAGAAAGGGCGTTTAAAATAAGGTTTTTAAGGCTTCGCGTAGCCACTTAGTAAGTCTTGATGGAAAATTTTTTAAGCATTGAGCTTGCGTGGCTTACAAAAATTCGTTAAATAAAGTTGGGACTTGAGTTTTGTCCGTAGTATTATGCTTGAAGCTGATTTAGCCAGTGTTGTTGTTACCGAAGAGATGATACGTGAGCGTATCTGGGCTTTGGGTGCTCAAATTACAGAAGATTATCGTACTAAAGGAGATTTGACGGTCCTTTGTGTCACTAATGGCGCTGTTGTTTTTGCAGCAGACTTGATTCGCGCGATAAAAATGCCCCTTCGGCTGGAGTGTATTTCAGTTTCAGCTTATCACGATGAAGAGCCGGCCCTTCATCTCAGTGAGCTTGAGGCGGGCATCCGCTTAGATTTGAGAGGCCGGCATTTGCTGCTTATGGATGATGTCATCGATACCGGGCGAACACTCAACCGTTTAGCCACGGCACTGGCTCATTTAAAGCCTGCCTCTTTGCGAACCTGTGTGCTCATTAGCAAAGAAGGGCGGCGCCAAGTTAATTATAATGCAGACTATGCTGGTTTTGAGATTGTGGATCAATTTGTTGTCGGTTATGGGCTTGATTTTGCTGAACAATATCGCAATCTACGTTGTATTGGTGTTTTGAAATCGGATTTTCAAAACCCACCCATCTGGCAGTGACTTCCTCGATGCTTATTGTATATTTTTTCCAGAGAGGCTGAAGTTCTTGGTTGCTGATTGTCAGAACGTTGTCTAAACTCCAGGTTCACTATCTAATATCCCTTGCCCTGATTATTCCCTATGGCAGATTCCAACGAGCGGTATCTTTTGAAAGTATTGTCTGGCCCGCATCAAGGTGCTGAGATCTCACTAAAGGAGGGTGAATACCTCGTAGGTTCATCAGGAGATTGCGATGTCATTCTCTCCGATGCCAGTCTTGCCCCTGAGCACTTCAAGATCACCGTTTCAGCAAGCGATGCAAAGCTTGTTTCTATGGGTGAGGATGTCTACGTCCACGGAAAGCTGGCTCACGAAGATCCGGTTGTCGTTGAGCCTTTTCAGTTTATCACCGTTGGGAGTACACAACTCGTTTTAGGGCCCTCGGGTGAGGCTTGGCCTGCCATTTCAGCAGCTGATGCTCCTGAACTTGAGAAGGAAGAAGCCGTTCCCGAAGGGGCTGAGGGGAGTGAGCCAGGTGCAGAACCGCTTCCTGAAGGTGCCGAAGGTGAACCTCTTTTGCCTGGAGAAGGCCCTGCTGCTGAGCCTCCACCCCCTCCAGGACTTAAGCAAAAGTTGTTAGGTCCTCTAGCCACTTACCTCGAGCATCCTTTTTACATTGCTTACAAGTTTTACCTCTGGGTGTCGACGGGCTTAGTCATTGCTATTTTGATGGGGCTTGCCTTTTTTCTGACCTATACACCACCTGCCCCGCCACCTGATTTAAAGGCCGTTGAGCGTGAGGTCGTCAAAACCTTAAGCCAAGTTGGCTTTCAGCATGATGTAGGCGTGCATATTGTCGATGATCAGGTTTTCGTTTATGGTTACGTTGATACGGAGATTCAAAAGCGCAAAATCCAAATCATTCTTGAGCCCTTTGGCAGCCTTGTTGCGATGCGTATCTTCAGCGAAGATGGTATTATCCAGTCTGCGCGCGATGTGCTATCTCAGTTTAACTTAAACCTCAGGCTTACGCTCGTTGGTCCAGGTCGCTTGAAGGTTGAGGGCTATGTCATGGAGCTTGATACTTGGCGAAAAGCTCAAGTGCTCATGCTGCAAGATGTTGCTGGCGTTGAATCGATCGATACGAATCTTATTACAGGCAAGGAGGTTGTGGAGAAGGCTAACGAAGTCTTGCAAGATAATAGCTTGCTTCGTGTGGTTCAAATTAGCGTTCAGCCACGTGTTATTATTGCTCAAGGGGGGATTGCTCCTGAGCAAGCAGTCGATTGGCGTAGAGCAAAAAAAGACATGGAGGTGTTCCTGCGCAAGTGGGTGCCTTTTCAGGACCGTGTTGTTGTTTCCAGCTCTGTGGATGCTGAATCTCTCTACTTTGATAATCAAATACGAAGTGTGAATGTGGATGATCCTGGCTGGATTACACTGGCTAATGGTGAGCGTTATTTCGAGGGGGCAACGTTACCTACCGGTTACCTTATTATTTCTATTTCGGCAGAGGGGATTCGTTTGCGCAAGGGAGTTTCGGATGTCTTTGTAAAACTCAAAAAACTCTAATCTTTCTGGCCATGTGTTGACCCTTTAGTGTTGACGCTAGGCATCTCTTAGATAAGACTTTATTATAACCTAAGTACCTGTGTGGCTCGAGGGCTTCTTGCAAGTGCGTCCGTCATACTTTTAACCTCAAATCCCAAATTAAAACCCCTATGGCAGAAAAGCTTACCGTCGTTGATATGGAGAAGCAGCTTCGTGAAGACCCTAACGGAAATTACAAGCGTGGCATTCTCGATAAACTCTCTGCTTACAAGCAGGAACTACGTCAACAAATAGACCAAGGTCATGAAAAGGCAACTCATGAAGCCTTGAGTCAATTTTACTATAGCGTTGAACAAGCTGAAGTGGTTGTAGAGAGCTACTGGGCTGCTAACAACACCATTTAAGTTATTTTTCATTTAACTCTTAAGGAAGTTTATATTATGACAACTTTATTTAAAAAGAATGTAACTCGAGCTACGAATATGGCACCTAATTTTGGTGGCGGTGGCGGGGGTGTTAATCAGATTTTCAATACGATGAACCCTCAAATTGCTGCTATCAATGGATACATGCAATCATTCCTGGATCCAAGTACAGGAGGTGTTTCGGGTAGTGGTTTTGATGCAACTAACCCCAATAACGTGCTCATGCTTCAGCTCATTACAGAGCGCTTGAGTGTGCAAACCGGTGCAGCTTCAAGTTCAATGTCTTCACTTTTTAATACGGCTAGCCGTGTTATTCAGAATATTTCATAAAGTATTCATCCTGTTTTAACCCTTTTACCCTTTAGAGATCATGGCTACGAATGTACAAGAAAAGTCTCAAGAAAACCCAACGTTGAAGGCGATCTCCAGCGAAATGCTCCAAACCCTAGGCGAAATTGCTTATGTTGCAACCGCTTGTGGCCTCTGGAACCATGCGGATGATATTTTTAACGGTATTAAGGCTGTTCGCCCTTGGAGTGAGCTCCCGATGATCAGTCAAGCCCTTGCCCGCATGACCGTGTGTGATGATGGTCGCGCTATCGAAATTCTCTCCAATGAGGCCCTCAAGATGAACCCTGACAACCAGATTGCTAAAACTTTCCTTGGTATGGCACTCAAGCGCTGTGGTTTTGCTCAAAAAGCAGAGAAGGTTCTCAATGAGGTTATCGAAAGTAATCAAGACGCGCGTGCTGTCGAGATTGCCAAAACAGTAGCTGCTGAGAAGTTTTAGAGCCCGCTTCAACAGCTTCAATCACCTTAACTATAACCCCCCAGGTATTCCGATGTCTGCTGAGTCTATCAATCCCAAGCAAAAGATGATTGAGGAGATGGCTCAGCAAGCTCTTCAACATCAGCAGGAGTCTTTTAATAAGGGCCAGGCTGAGCAGGCAGATGTCGATGAGTTTCAACAGGGGATGTCCAAGTCTTTACCTAGGGGCCCTGTTGAAGGTGTCGGTGCTTTGCGAGACCCTTCACTATTAGGTGTTAAAAATATTAATACACCTGATGGGGTTACTTTAGGGGATGCGATTCTCGATGGGATTCACAAGAGTAGTGAAGTCTATCGAGAGCGTGTCGTTGCCTTCCGCCAGGGCATCCAAGACGGTTCCTTGCTAAAGAGTGGGGATTTTAGTGCCATTCCTAAGTTGATGCAGATGCAACTAGACCTAATGGAGTTCGGTCTTCATCAGCAGGTTGCTTCAAAAATTGCAGGCAAGGTCAGCTCTGGCATTCAAACCATCTTCAGAAATCAATAATCTTGATTATTTAGCGTAAATTGCAACTCATGACCCGTTTATTGACTTCCTTGTTCCTCTCTGGATTGCTCCTGCTAGCAGGCTGCGGTAAAGTACGCCTTTTTTCGGATCTTGATGAGTCTGAAGTCAATGACATGATCGCAATTCTTCTGGAGCAGGGCATTGTTGCGGAGAAGTCTCCAGGTGCGGAAAAAACGTGGGATGTTAACGTCAATATGCAGAACTTTGCTCAAGCTGTGGAGTTACTTAATTCCTATGGCTATCCTCGAGAGGTTTATCGAGGTGTTGGTGAAGCTTTTAAAAAGTCTGGTTTGGTTTCTTCCCCCACAGAAGAGCGTATCCGCTTTATGTTTGCACTCTCTCAGGATATTTCAGCAACCATTGCTCTCATCGAAGGGGTTACGGCGGCTCAAGTGCATATTGTCCTCCCCGATAATGACCCCTTCTCGGATAATTTCTATCCAGCATCAGCAGCGGTGTTTGTTAACTATCGTCCAGACTCCAATGTGGAAGCTTCGGTTTCAAAAATCAAAAACCTCGTAATGAATAGCGTTGAGGGGCTCAGCTATGATAATATCTCAGTTGCGCTTTTCCCTGTGAGTGTTGTTGAGTCGAGTACTATCGAAGAGGCTACGCGCAAAAAAGCCCCAACGCACACTTGGCAGATTTTCTGGGGACTAGTTCTTGCGGCCGTACTTGGCGGTGGGATTGCTGCCATGGTTTTATTCCGTCGTAAGACCCTGGCTAAAGAAGCGGCACAAAAGGCTGAGTCCGAAGCGTCGAGTACTTCGGGTAAGCAAGCATAGTCCCTCCTATGGACACGGTAAGCCTTACTCAAATGCTTTTGAGGGAAAAGCTTCCCCTTTTTCATCTTATCTATCAATTTAATGTAGGGCTTGCTGAGTATACGCATGCCAGTCACCTAGAGGGGCTTATCTCCAAAGAGTTGCTCGATGCTGTCTGTAAGAGAGAGTCAGGTGCTCGTGGGATGTCACGCATCTTGCTCAAGCATTTTAGTCTTGAAGATAGCTTTTGCCTCGATTTTGAACCTGTCCACAGGCGCTTGGCGCTTGTCAGTGAAGTCACACTTCAGAAGCTCTTTTTTTATGCGGGTGCAGCTCTACTCCACGAGCGTATTACGCACATTATTGCGAAAGACGAGCTTGCCCAGCTTAAGGAAGATTTGGGGAAGAACGTTTATTTTTTTGCGGTTAAGCGAGCGCCCTTTTTGGTCTCTACACGCCCAGGGTTATCCTCTTTAGAGGCGCCGTCTCCCAATTTATTCGTCGATCTTATCCGTGCTGCTGAAGAGTGCTTTTCATGGTGCTTTGGGGGGGAGCCTCAAGAGATTACGCAGAGGCTCATGCTTAAATTCCCTAAGCGCCTAAAATGGCATTTTGATAATAATCCAACACCCGAAGAACGCGAGGCAGCTTGGCAATTTCTTCATCGTATCCTAATCAAAGAAGTCGGACCAGACTGGAAATCATGCTTCATTTAAACAATACAGAATTTGAGTTCACCTCAGATAAAAAAATTATCAAGGCTGATGAGTATGCTGCCTTTGCTAAAGCCGCAGAAATTATTGAATTAGCCAATGCGAAGGCTAAGCGCATCGAAGATGAAGCGAAGGAAGCTTATGAGGCTGAAAAAGCACGAGGCTTTGAAGAGGGGATGAGTGAGGGGAAAGAGAAAATGACCGAACATATGATTCGCTATGTACAAAAGACCGTTGAGCATCTTGAGAATTTTGAAGACACGATGGTCGAGATGGTTATGGGCGCGATGAAGCAGGTTCTGGGGGATATGGACGACAAGGATTTAATCATTAAGGTCGTTAATAAGGCGCTTAATTTAGTTAAAAGCCAACCCAAGGTGACGCTTCGCGTCGCTGGCTCTCAGGTCGATACCATTGATAAAGAATTAAGTTCTATTTTAAAAAATTATCCAGCGATCAATTTTGTAGATGTCCAGCGGGATGATCGCTTGAAGGAAGGGGATTGTATTCTTGAGACGGATATGGGTGTTATTGATGCGCGACTGGATCTTCAGCTAGAGGCTATTCGTGACACGCTTAAGAAGCTTATTAAGTAAGATTTTAGAAATTTATTTTATTATTTTATAACTTGTTGATTTATAGTTGTTTTGTGTGTGATTTGCGTCCCTTGACAAAGCCTTTATCCAGTAGTATCTTATAGTGCACGCAAAGTATTCAATATAAAGGATTTTTATGAGTAAGGGCCAATTTAGTCACGTGACCGAGCAGTTGAGCAAACAGCTCGGAGATTTGACCCCGCTAGAGGTAAAAGGGCGGGTTGTTCAAGTTGTTGGCACCATCATTAAAGCTGTTGTTCCTGGGGTTAAAATTGGAGAGCTTTGCATGCTCAAGAATCCCTGGGAAGAGTGGGAGCTCGCTGCAGAGGTTGTCGGGTTTTCAAAAGATGCTGCTTTGTTAACGCCTTTAGGTGAACTTTTAGGCGTTTCTTCTTCAACCGAAGTTATTCCAACAGGTAAGATGCACATGGTTCCTGTTGGGCGTGCCTTGTTGGGGCGTGTTCTTGATGGTCTGGGTCGTCCTCTTGATGAGGCGACGCAAGGCCCTTTAACGCCTGAGTCTTATTATCCCGTCTATGCAGATCCACCCGATCCCTTGAATCGGAAGGTGATCGATACGCCTCTTCCCATGGGGCTCCGCTCTTTGGATGGGCTTTTAACCTGTGGAGAGGGTCAGCGTATGGGGATTTTTGCGGCAGCAGGTGTTGGTAAAAGTACGCTCTTAGGTCAAATTGTTCGGAACACCGAAGCAGAAATTATTGTTCTAGCTCTCATTGGGGAGCGGGGTCGTGAGGTGCGTGAATTTATCGAACATTCCTTGGGAGAAGAAGGCCTTGCGAAGTCTGTTCTTGTTATTTCAACCTCCGATAAACCTTCTATGGAGCGGCTCAAGGCTGCCTATGTTGCTACCTCTGTTGCCGAGTATTTTCGTGATCAAGGCAAGAAGGTTCTCTTTTTGATGGACTCTGTTACACGTTTTGCCCGGGCCCAGCGTGAGATTGGTCTTGCAACGGGCGAGCCTCCAACGCGTCGAGGCTTTCCACCTTCTGTATTTGAGGCCCTTCCTCGGCTAATGGAGCGTGCGGGCCAGTCAGAAAAAGGCTCTATTACGGCTCTTTATACAGTGCTCGTTGAAGGGGATGATATGACAGAGCCTATCGCCGATGAAACGAGATCTATTTTGGATGGTCACATTATTCTTTCGCGTAAGCTTGCTGCGGGTAACCACTATCCAGCTATTGATATTTTGGAGAGCGTTAGTCGCGTTATGGACAATATCGTTCCCGAGGATCACAAGTTATCTGCTAAAAAAATGCGTGAGCTTATGGCCAGTTATCGCGATGTTGAATTGTTGGTACGCATTGGTGAGTATAAACAAGGTAAAGATCCAAAGACCGATGAGGCGCTTTCTAAGATTGATAATATTAATAAATTTTTGCGCCAAGGCCTAGACGAGAGCGCACCCTACGAGGAGACTATTCAACAACTCATGAAAGTCGTTCGGTGAGTAAAAAATATGCACTTCAAGATCTTTTAAAAGTACGTGAGCTTCGGGAAGAGGCAGCCAGCAAGGCAGTCGCCAAAGCTCAAGATAAACTCAAAGCGTGTGAACAATACCTAGAGAAAAAAAGAAAGGAATTAGCAGATTACAAAGAATGGCGCCCTCAAGAAGAGAAGCGCATGTATGATAAAATTATGAAAAAAGAGATCTCACAAGAAAAGCTGCGAGAGGTTAAGGCGGACATTGCAGTTCTTAGAGATCGAGAAGTCGCCATTGAAAAAGAAGTTGAAGAAGCCGAAGTTGCCGTTCAAGAAGCAGAGCAAGGGCTGCAGAAGGCCAAAGACGACCATAAAGCATCCATGCGTGAACTTGAGAAAATAAAAGAGCATAAAGACATTTGGATTGAAGAGGCTAAAAAAGAAGAAGAATTCGCTATGGACAAAGAACTCGAAGAATTCAGAAAACATGAAATAGAATAACCAGTATAGAAAGTAGGGGTGGGGTTATGGATTATTACGATCCATTCAGTTACTATCAGCAGGTAGGTAGCTATCAACAGCAACAGCAGCAACAGCAAGACATTACGCAGCAAACGGCTGATAAGAGCCAGCAAGTATCTAAGGACGACGCAAAGCATTTTACTAATTTGCTACAGGAGCAGATTGCAAAGCAAAAAAAACAACAAGCCCAGGCAAGATTTATGAATATCGGAGGTGACAACGTTGCTTTAACAGAAAAACAAATTTCCGCACTGCGTCAGGCTTACAGCCAAAACCCAGAGTCTGCAGACGCTATGCGTACCTTTTTGGCCAAAGGGAGTTCTGCGGATCCAGAGGCAGTTCGCCAATTTCTTGGGCAGATGAGTGGTCAATTAGGCTTAACGGAAGACCAGTTAGCAGTCCTTCGTGGGAGCGGAGGCACTGAAGGCCTTCGTCAACTCTTTGCAGGTGGATCTCCACTGACAGGTAATCAGGCTGATGCTTTGAAAGCGGGGGTTGAGGCCGTTTTAGGCGCTTTGCAAGGAGATCCTGAGGCTCGAGCCTCTCTAGAGAGCTTGATTAAAAACGGCTCGATTGACTCAAAGACTTTCAATGATATTATAGGTCAAGTTCTCAATACAGACGTTAGGAGGGATGATGTTATGGGTAAGATTGAAGGGCAAAAGCCCGATTTGCGTTCTATTCAGAATCTTGTCAGCGAATTTGAAGGTTTGCTGAAGCCGCAAGGTCAAGGTGCACCGATACCATCAGAGTTTGCCGACAAGATTGCTCAGTTTCAAACTCAGCTCACGCCTGAGCAGCAAGCCCTACTAGGTCGCTTAAGTCCAGAGCAAATCAGCCATTTGGCGACGCTTTCACCCCAGGATTTGAGCGCCAATGCAGAGCGTTTGCTCTCTAAATTCGGCATTACAGCGCAAGAGCTGCCTCTTTTGGCTTCCTTTAAACCCGAAGACCTTGCCCGCCTTAGCGAACTTCGAGATATCTTCGCTCAATACACGAAGGCTTCCGATGGGCAAATCCCCCAACAAGGGCTTCCTCAGCAGACATCCATTGGAGACTATATCCTTGCCGCTTTAAATGCACCACAGCCCGTCCCGGCTGGAGATTCTGTCCAGGCGCGTATTATTGAAATTGGTAACCTCGTTGCTGAGCGGATTCTAGTCACAGCTCCCGAGCTGAATCAAAAGCAAGAAGTCATGATTTTGCTTAAGGAAAATGTACTTCCTGGCACTCAGGTTCGCATTACTCGGGGCGAGGGTGGCACACTTCAGCTCGTTTTTGACGTTCGCGGTCAAGATGCGTCCAATCTTATTCATCAAAATGTGGGTGCACTTAAGGACACACTCCAAAATAAGCTGGGTGAATCTGTCAATGTTTCCGTGAAAACCGAAGGCCAGGGCAGGGAAGAAAATGAAGGTCGATCACGAGGCCAGCGCAATCTGATAGATGAGCAGGAGGACGAGGCAGACGCTTGATGAATCTCTTGCAGAAGAGCTAGATTCCAGTCCGATAGGGCTTGCCAATTGCTTAAGAAGCAGTAATGATGAGGGCGTTTTCGTCATTCAGATATCCCCTTCATGAATCCCCTTGTATTGAGCCCAGTTTCTAGGGACGACATTGTAATCCATAATGCGGTTTTAGGCATGGCCCGCCGTATTGATTTTGTCGCCGGGAGTGTCCAGTATGGGGTGTCTTTTTCTCCTCCACAAGATCCCATTGAGTCAGTTCTTACCTTGGGTGTTCAGCTAGGAGAGCACCTGATTAAGTTCCAGTTTAGCTCGGTGCCTCCTATCTCCCTGGGAGACCAATCACTCGAACAGGTCGATATTTCTCTTTTGCCTGAAGATGTCCGCCATGTGGTTCTTGAGGCATTTTTTGAACCTTTTCTTGAAGTTCTCAGCTCTTTAGGCTCGGGTGAGGCACGTTTGGTCCATCTGGGTGAGTCGAGCTCTCCAGTTGAAGATGCGAGTCCTCTTGCTTTTCAGTTATCTGGTAATGGCAACGCCCGCTGGGCTGCAGGTCAGCTAAGAGCATCCAAATCCTTACTCGTTCATCTTGCCCAGCAAGTGCACAAGTTTCCTTTGCTTGAGGTCCACAGTTTAGGGGCTGTACCCGTTTTGGCCCGCATGATCGTTGGGGAGGTCATGCTTAGCCCAGCAGAATTTTCAAGTATTCAGCCTAATGACGTTTTACTCCTAGATGATCCGGATGCTTATCGCTCTGGGTATTGCCGCGTCATTATTAATCGCTCTCTTCACCTCGCAGTTCAAGTCAAAGATAACCGTATTACCTTCCAATCAATTATGAACGAAGAAACACCTTCAGAATCTCAAAACACTCCAGTAGCTCAGCCTGCAGCGGGTGGGTCTTTTTCTATCGAAGAGCTTCCCATTCACATTACTTTCGAAGTGGGTGACAAAAAGATTCCCCTTGGAGAGCTTAAGGCTTTACAGCCTGGTTTTACTTTCGAGATGGAGCGTTCATTGCAGCGCCCCGTTGCCATTCGTGCTAATGGTAGGCAGATCGGTTCTGGTGAGCTTGTGCAGGTCGCTGATCGCATTGGTGTACGCGTTGTTGATTGTTCGCCAGATCAACCATTACCCGCATCTTCCATGGATGCTCCCGAGGACGCTTCCTAGAGCGCAGTCTCATGCTTGATTTTTTTGCAGCGACCGCAAGCAATTCGGCAGATTCCATGCCGATCAGTCTTTCGGATCCTTACACCCTGATCATCGTTCTTGTCTTCGTCTCGATTATACCCTTTGTCGGGATGATGATCTCCTCCTTTGTTAAGCTGGTTGTTGTGCTCAGCTTGATTCGGAACGCCCTGGGGATTCAGCAGATTCCTCCCAACACGGTTATTAACGGGCTCGCGATGATCTTAAGCTTCTACATTATGGCCCCCGTTGTTCAAGATACTTACGATATCATGAGGACTCAGCACATAGAGGGAAAGACGTGGGATGAATGGAAGGATATTTTTTATCAGTCCAAAGGCCCCATGCAAAATTTCTTGCTCAAGCACAGCAATGATCGAGATAGGCAGTTTTTTATTCATGCAGCTAAGTCCCTATGGCCTGAGCATTTGGCAGAACGCATCCACCCTGATGACTTCATGATCCTCATTCCTGCCTTTACTGTGAGTGAGCTCAGCTCAGCCTTTCAGATAGGGTTTTTGACATATTTGCCCTTTATTATTATCGACCTAATTACCTCTAATATCCTCCTCGCTATGGGCATGATGATGGTCTCGCCCACGGTGATTTCCCTTCCTTTTAAGTTACTGCTTTTTGTTTTAGTCAGTGGCTGGAGCCGCCTCATCCAAGGAATTGTCCTGACGTATCAGTAGGCTTGGCTATTTGCATAAACAAAGAAGCGATGCTTTGTGCAAGCATCGCTTCTTTTGTGCAAACGTTGAAGTAGTTATCTTTAAGAGTAAATCCGTAAGAGTGCATCAGCCATTTCAGAAGGCGTCTTGGCAACTGAAATGTTTGCGGCTTCAAGTGCTTCAATCTTGGCAGAGGCAGTCCCCTTGCCGCCTGAAACGATAGCACCTGCATGGCCCATCCTTCGGCCTGGAGGGGCTGTCATGCCTGCGATGAAAGCAGCAACTGGCTTTTTGACATGCTCTTTAATGTAGGCAGCAGCTTCTTCTTCAGCAGTTCCACCGATCTCGCCAATCATGATGATGGCCTCTGTGTCAGGGTCTTCGTTGAAGAGCTTCACTGCATCGGTATGGCTTGTGCCGTTCACCGGGTCTCCCCCGATGCCGATGCAGGTGGATTGCCCGTGGCCTCGTGATGTTAATTGCCAAACAGCTTCGTAGGTGAGGGTGCCTGAACGGGAAACAATACCTACTTTTCCTGGCTTGTGAATGTAGCCTGGCATAATGCCGATTTTACACTCACCTGGAGTGATGATGCCTGGGCAATTTGGGCCAATGAGGCGTGTTTTGCTTGTTGCAAGGCGTGCTTTGACAAGCTCCATATCGCGAACAGGGATGCCCTCTGTGATGCATACGATAAGGTCAAGACCTGCATCAATGCCTTCGAGGATCGAGTCTGCAGCGAAAGGAGGTGGTACAAAAATTGCTGAGACATTAGCACCTTCTTTTTCGACAGCTTCTTTAAGCGTGTTGAATACGGGCACCTTGCCTTCGAAGGTCTGGCCGCCCTTGCCTGGGGTTACCCCCGCGACAACTTGGGTGCCATAGTCTAGGCATTGTTTTGCATGAAAGCTACCTGCAGATCCTGTGATGCCCTGGATGACAACGCGGGTGTTTTTATTAACGAGAACACTCATGGTTTAGTTCCTTACGTTTAAAGTTGATGCTTTAGGCGCCTGCAAGTTCGACAATCTTTTGAGCTGCTTCATCGAGCGTGCTTGCCGAGACGAGGTTAAGACCACTTTCATTGAGGAGGCGTTTGCCTTCTTCAACATTTGTGCCTTCGAGGCGAACGACCAGTGGTACGGAAATCGATACAGAGCGCGCTGCCCCGATAATGCCTTTGGCAATAATGTCACACTTCATGATGCCGCCAAAGATATTAACGAGGATGCCCTTTACATTGGGATCTTTGAGAATGATCTTAAAGGCTGCGGTGACTTGATCTTCATCAGCACTGCCACCAACATCGAGGAAGTTGGCAGGGTTGCCGCCATAGTGCTTGATGATATCCATGGTTGCCATTGCAAGGCCTGCGCCATTGACAAGGCATGCAATGTTACCATCTAGGGCGATGTAGTTTAGATGAAATTCGGAAGCTTCAACTTCTTTGGGGTCTTCCTCATTGAGGTCGCGCATGCTCACAATGTCCGAATGGCGGAAGAGTGCATTGTCATCAAAATTGACTTTAGCATCGAGCGCGAGGACGTTGCCTTCGGGTGTCTTGATTAATGGGTTGATTTCTACCAGCGATGCGTCTTTCTCCCAGAAGAAGCGGTAAAGATTGCTGATGAGCTTGACTGCTTGTTTAAAAGCTGCTCCCTCAAGCCCGAGTGCAAAGGCAATCTCTCTGCATTGATAGGCCTGGATGCCCAGGGCAGGGTCGACATAGACCTTAATGATCTTTTCAGGGGTTTCTTCTGCAACCGTTTCAATGTCAACACCCCCTTCTGTTGAGGCAATGATGACGGGCTTTGAGCTATCCCTGTCCATCAAAATGGCGAGGTAGTACTCCTTTTCAATCCCGCTTGCTTCAGTGAAGTATACGGTATGTACGGTGCGCCCTTCAGGTCCAGTTTGGTGGGTGATAAGGGTATTGCCCAGCATCTTCTTTGCGACTTCTTCAGCTTCTTGCTTCGAGCCGACTAGCTTGACACCACCTTTGTACCCATCGGTAAAGGTTCCTTTGCCTCGACCTCCTGCATGGATCTGAGATTTGACAACAATTTCCCCTTGAGGGAGCGTTGCCAATGCGTTTTTAAATTCTTGGACACTGCGTGCCGGTGTACCCGCAGGAACGGGAACATTATACTCGGCGAGCAACTGTTTGGCTTGATACTCGTGGATATTCATGAATAGACAGGAGAAAACCTTTTCAATAGATGAGAGGAATGACAAGTGTAAACTCTTGAAGCCATACTTGCTCGTTTTTCTTTAAACAGTAGACCTTGTGTATCGCGCGCTTAGGCAAGGTTTTTACCTTTTCCGATAGCGTTTTCTTGAATAGCTTTTAGCTCGCCGAGGCCTCGTTTAGCTAGGTCGAGCAAGGTGTGGAGCTGCTCTTCAGAAAATGTAGCTTCTTCGCCACTGCCTTGAACTTCAACAAAGCGGCCAGAGCCTGTCATGACGACATTGGCGTCTACACTCGCGCCACTATCCTCTTCATAGTTGAGGTCGAGTACTTCTTGATCTTCGTACACACCGACACTCACAGCAGCGATGGAGTCTGTAAATGGATTTTCGGCTAATTGCTTGTTTTGAATGGCCTTTTCGATAGCTAGACGTGCTGCTACGTAAGCTCCTGTGATGGAAGCAGTTCGAGTTCCTCCATCGGCTTGAAGGACATCACAGTCAACCCAGAGTGTTTGCCCAGGAAGTTTTGACAAATCGGTTACGGCACGCAGGGCTCGCCCGATGAGACGCTGGATTTCTATCGTCCGTCCGTCCACTTTCCCTCGACTGCTGTCTCGCTGCTTGCGCTCATGGGTGCTGTAGGGGAGCATTGAATATTCAGCTGTGAGCCACCCACCGCCAATGCCTTGTTTTTGCATCCAGCCAGGGACTTTGTTTTCTAGGGTCGCTGCACAGATGACTTGAGTGTGCCCAAAGCGTACAATTACAGAGCCTGATGCATTGGGTGCGATACCAGGCTCAATGCTGACAATGCGTAGATCATCGGGTTTGCGGCGATCGGGTCGTTCAAATGGAAGCATAATTTATGTGGTTGATGGTGAAAGGGTTTTGGATGTTTCTGGATCTACCCATCGCTCGTGTTTTTTGATAAGTTCAATTAAGGCATCAACGGCACGTTCCTCGGGGATGCCGTATTCAACGCAGTCCTTGCGGACGTAAAGGTTAACTTTTCCTGGAGCTCCACCGACATAGCCAAAGTCCGCATCGGCCATTTCCCCGGGCCCATTGACAATGCAGCCCATGACGGCAATGGTCACTCCTTTGAGGTGGCCAGTCTTCTCTCGGATGCGCTGAGTGGTTGTTTCAAGGTTAAACAAGGTGCGCCCGCAGCTAGGGCAGGCGACAAACTCTGTCTTGCTCATGCGCATGCGCGATCCTTGCAAGATGTTGTAGGCCAATGTCGTAGCGCGTGTAATGTCAGGTTCTGCCTCGATGCTGATGAGGTCCCCTAGGCCATCGCAAAAAAGGCTTCCGCTTAAAATACTGGCATCGAGGAGATGTGCTGTAAAATAATCATCGTTCGTAAGGGCAAAAGCAGGCGCATTACGGATCCACAGGGGAGCTTTGAGCCCGATTTCTTTCGATGTTTCTGCTAGGAGCCGATAACTCCCAACCGGGTGTAACCCGGGTACGCGTTCTGAATGGGTCAAAATAAGCTCTGTTTCAGAGTATTTTTTCAAAATCGCTGCGCAATCTTTCAAAACCGAGGGAGTTGTATCAACGGCTACTATGTGGCCGTGTTTTTGGGCCCATTCAAGGGTCACCTCGAGTGCCGTTGAGGTGTGGTCGACCACTTTATTAATGAGAATCAATTTACATTTAGGATGCCAATCGCTGGCACCGAGTGTGGTAGACCACATCGTTTCGTCCATTTCGACGAAAAGGCTCGGGATGCTGGGGGATAGGATGTTTTCGAGTTCCTGGAGGCATTGAAAGTCTTCAAGAGTGTGGACGACCACGTGTAGGCCTTCGATGCGATTTTCTTTAAGTTGTTTATGGGTAGATAGTACCGAATTTATGATTTCCTTGTAACGGCTGAGGGGAATTTGAGGCTTAATGATGACGCGTGGGAATTGTTCGCTACCTACTTTACAGTCCTCACTGAGGGAGAGCTCTACGGTTTCGCGGCGTGTATAGCTAAATGGGTCGATACTGTCAGCGCCTTCGCAAGGTGTGGTAGACCACAGTTTTTCTGCCCGACGGGCGAGATCTTGAGCGATAGGTACTTCGTATGCAGGGTCTTCGGTTAGGGAGACGCGAATGGTGTCCCCGAGGCCATCGCTGAGGAGAGAGCCTATGCCAATGGCGCTTTTGATCCGCCCATCTTCGCCATCACCTGCTTCGGTAACGCCAAGATGGAGGGGATAGTTCATGCCAGCCTCTTTCATCTTTTGGACGGTGAGCCGGTAGGCCTCGATCATCACCTTGGGGTTGCTGGCTTTCATCGAGAGGATGATATTGTGGAAGCTGTGAGATTCGGCGATGCGGATAAATTCGAGGGCAGATTCCACCATGCCGAGGGGAGTGTCCCCGTAGCGGTTCATGATGCGGTCTGATAAAGAGCCATGATTAGTGCCGATGCGTAGGGCCCTCCCAAGTTCTTTACAGCGAAGGATGAGAGGGGTTACGCGTTCGTGGATCCGCTCTAATTCTGCATTGTATTGATCATCTGTGTATTCCCTGATTTCAAATTTCTTTTTGTCGGCGTAGTTGCCCGGATTAATGCGGACTTTTTCGACGTGCTTGGCTGCCTCCATAGCCGCTTGGGGCAGGAAATGGATGTCTGCAACGAGCGGCACCGAGCACTTAGCGGCGCGCACTTGCTTGTGGATGGCTTCTAAGGCCTCTGCAGCGCGCACGTTTTGTGCTGTAAGGCGCACGATATCGCAGCCTGCTTCTGCAAGGGCAAGTACTTGACGAACACTGGCTTCGACATCCGTTGTGCTGGTGTTTGTCATCGACTGGATGCGGATGGGGTTTGACCCGCCAACACCCACACCCCCGACGATCACCTCACGGGTGGTCCACCGGATGCTGCGAAAACGCGACTGACAGTATGATGCTTCCATGCAGAGTTTACTTTTCTGTAAACTCTGGCTTTATATAGTAGTACTGTTGGAGTTCAATGCGTTTTTCAAAGTCGTTATCTCCCTGCCAGCGGCGAATGTCAAAAAAGCTGACGTAGAGCATAAGGGAGAAAAGAAGGATCATGAATGTCCCCTGGATGCTTCCTATGAGTTTGGAGGATAATGGCTTACCGCGTAATTTTGCGATGGTTGCAAAGACAATTTGCCCGCCATCGAGCACAGGGATGGGCAGCAAGTTGAGGATGGCAAGGTTGATATTTAGCAGTACTGTGAACCAAAGAACGAGCCGAATATCTTCTAGCGAAAAGGTGTGGAGGACCCGCACAATACCTGGAGGACCCATGAGGTTGTTAATTTTTATGTCTGAACCTTGGCTGAAGAGGCTTGTTAGGACGCGCAAAGTCATCTGAGCGCTATCTGTGAATTGGCGCCAAGGGCTTGGGTGGGTGTTGATGTGTTGGGGTATGCTGCTAAACCCCAGCATGACTCGTGTTTCGGGCGCTTTGAGTGTGCTAGAAAGGGGTTCTTGAAGGACGTCTTTAAAGGTGAAATGGTCGCGTTCGAAGGAGAGTTCTATCAAAGATGCTTCGCTTGATCTTAGCAGGCCTTCGAGCTCTTCGATGGTTTTTACTGGCTTATTGTTAACAGCAAGCAGCCTGTCGCCTGATTCTGGGAGTAGTTGTGCGCTGTTTTCTTTTTCTGTTTCGTTGGTATCAAATAATAAAATGGAGGGGGCTTGCTTGCCGTTTTGAAGGAAGCTTAACGTGCCGGTGCCTGTTGTTAGCTCAAGTAATGGCTTGGTAATGGGAATGATGGCAGGTTGCGCCTCAAGGGTCATGCGCTCTTTACCGCGCTCAATGAGGAGTGAAACGGGTGTGTGTGGATCAGCCTCTAGGATGTCACTCAAAGCATTCATGGAGTAGAGTTTTTGCCCATTTGCTCCGAGGATGGTGTCTCCCACCTGAAGCCCGGCTTTTTCAGCGGGGGAGTCTTGCATGACGCCACCAACTACGATGGTGTGTGTAGGGAGAATGCCGACGATGCGCATGGTGTCTCCCGATTTTAAGTTTGCTAGGGCAAGCCTTGGGTGTACCGGGATTGTTATGGTTTGGCCATTGCGCTCAATAGTGAAGATGGCTTCTGGTTTGCCTGTGGAACTACGGCCAGAGCCTGTGATGATGAGCTTTTGGATGTCAGAGAAGCTGTGGACGGCATCGCCATCAACGCTAAGAACCTTGTCTCCAGGGCGGAGACCTGCCTTGTAGGCGGGGCCTGGAGCGTATTCGCCCTCATCAATGAAAATTTCTTTTTGGACGTAACCAATCGTCGTGGTTTGTTCTGCTTCGGTGCTTGGAATGCCGACAACCCAAAGAATCGTGGCTAAAAAGAATGCAAAGATAACATTGAATACAGCACCCATGACAGCGACAATGAACTTATCTGAATAGGTGATGGGAGGAAGGTCGTTTTTGTCGTACTTACCCTCGATGGCTTCTAAGTCTGCAAGTTGGGGGAGGGCAACGTAGCCTCCTAAGGGTAGGAGGGATACGCGGTAGTCTATACCGTCCTTCGTCCAGCCGAAAATTTTAGGGCCAAAGCCAATGGAAAAGCGCTCGACCTTGAGCCCTCTGCGGCGTGCAGCGAGAAAATGCCCAAGCTCATGAACAAAAATAGAGCCGCCAAAAAAGAGGATGACTAGAAAGATGGACCAAACGTTGCTGAAAAGGTCGTTAAAAATAGAAGGGCTATGCATAGCTTAATTGAGGGGATTGAGAAACGATTTCAGTGGCCGTTTGTCGAGCTTCGTTTTCTAAGGCGAGTATTTCAATGAGGTTTTGAGGATCAAAATGGCGAACCTTGGCTAAGGTTGCTTCTATAATACGGGGTATGCCGAGGAAGGGAATGTTTTTCTTGAGAAAGGCCTCAACGGCAATTTCATTAGCGGCATTGAAAACGGCTGGGGCTGTCCCGCCTGCTTCGAGAGCTTCCCGAGCTAGGCGTAGGCAGGGAAAACCAGTGAGATCCGGTGGGGAAAAGTCAAACCTCATGGCTTGGCTAAAGTCTAGCGGAGGATTAACCGCCGGTGTGCGTTTTGGGTAAAGGAGGCTATTTTGGATGGCGAAGGTCATCACCGGGGGGGATAATTGGGCGAGGACAGAGCCATCGATAAAGCGGACCATCGAGTGGATGATGCTCTGCGGGTGGATGACAACCTCGATCCGTTCTGAAGGGATGTTAAAAAGCCAGTGGGCTTCGATGAGCTCAAGGCCTTTGTTGGCAAGGGTAGAGCAGTCGAGTGTGACCTTGGGGCCCATGTTCCAATTGGGGTGCTTGAGGGCTTCTTCGGGGGTGATGTTTTGCATGGCCTCAAGTGTATGCTCGCGAAACATACCGCCTGATGCTGTTAGGATGAGCCGGTCGATCTCTTGGGCCTTCCCGCTGTGCAGGCATTGAAAGATGGCATTATGCTCGCTGTCTAGAGGAAGCAGCGTAATGCCCTTGGCTTGTGCACGCTCCGTGACAAATTTGCCTGCAAGGACGAGTAGTTCTTTGTTGGCAAGGGCGATGTCTTTGCCCTCCTCAATGGCAGCGAGTGTGGGCTGGAGGCCTGTTGTTCCAACGATCGCTGATACGAGCATGTCTGCATCTGGCAGAGAGGCAATTTCCATGAGGCCATTAAGGCCTGAATGGAATTGCGTACCCGTGGCAAAGAGGTCTGATTTGGCAGCTTGTTCGCAGGCAGCTTCATCGTAAAGGGCCACGTGAGGAACTTCAAACTCTTGGGCGATTTGGGCTAATTTCTCAAAGCGAGTGTGCGCAGCGATGCCAACGAGTTCGAGATGGTCTTGGTTCCCTCGAAGCACTTCGAGGGTGTTATCTCCAATGGAGCCTGTAGCTCCTAGCAGAACGATACGCTTTTTGGCAGGCATGGGTCCTTAGAGTAGCGTGTATTTCATGAGTAGGTAGCCCACAGGTGCACTTAGTAAAAGGCTGTCGACAAGGTCGAGAGCGCCTCCGATGCCGGGAATACAGTTGCCCGAGTCCTTGATGTTTGCTTGGCGCTTGAGCACAGACTCTACCAAATCTGAAATGATAGCAGTACAGGCAATGGGAACAGCCATCATGGCAGCAGCCCATAATGTGAACTCTTGCGGAAGCCACGCTTGAGTGAAGTGGTAAAAGATCATGCCTGAAATGACAGCAAAGAGGATGCCCCCAATCGTGCCTTCCCATGTTTTCTTAGGGCTCACTTTAGGTGCGAGCTTGTGCTTGCCGATGGTTGTCCCGATGAGGAGGCCACCGACATCTGTAAACTTTGCAACGACGATGAGCCAGATGGAGAGGAGCAGGCCTGTTCGCTCTTCGCCAACTTCGCTGAAGTTGCTCGCTAAAGATACGTAGAGCTGAAGCATGAAAGGGATGAAAAGAAGGCTAAACAGTGTTGGAATCGTGCTTGCCCTGAGGTGATCTTCACTTTTTGAAAAAGGCGCTGTGGCAAGTAAAATGAGAATGCTGACAAGGAATATGTCTGTGCCTGCATCCATGTCGATTAGCCCAGACCAGTGGGGGAGATAGTAGCTGCCGAGGATGATCGCGACCCCAGCTATTAGACCTAGTGTGCGTAGAGGGCGATAGCCTAGTTTTTCGAGGAGGCGATGAAGCTCGTACTGTGCGAGCAAGCCCATGATTGCTAAGATCCAGGCACCTGCAGGGTTTCCAAGAAAAGAGAGGGCCCCGATGACTACGCCCCATAAAAGTGCTGTGCTGAAAATTCTGTGTGTCATATAGATGCTGTTAAAATCCGTAAACTAGGCTTGAGTGTGGGTTGACTTGCTCACCAGTCATGCCATAGCGGCGTTCGCGATGTTGGTAAGCGGTAATGGCTTCCGCGAAGCGTTCTGGCCCAAAGTCTGGCCAGTAGGTAGGAGTGAAGTACATCTCTGAGTAGGCAGATTGCATGAGGAGGAAATTGCTCGTGCGTAGCTCTCCAGAAGTGCGGATGAAGAGGTCTGGGTCTGGGAGATTTCGAGTGTCTAAGTAGCGACTCAAGGTTTCCCAGTTGAGGTTTTCAGGGGCTTCATTGCCAGATTGCACTTCAGCGGTGTAGCGTTTGACGGCATCGACTATTTCAAGCCGTGAGCCATAGTTGAGTGCGATGGTAAAGTGATAGTCTGTAAAGTCAGCCGTTGCACGTTTAGCCTTGTCGAGTTCTTTGCGAACGGACGCGGGCAGCTCTTCGACTCGACCGATGGTGTGTAGGCGGATCTTCTGCTCTACCAAGTCCTTGGTGTATTTTTTAAGGGAGGAGGCAAGCAGGCGCATGAGCATGTCCACCTCGGCCTTGGGACGTAGCCAATTTTCAGAGGAAAAAGCATAGACAGTCAAATAGCGGAGCTTGTGCGAGAAGGCAGAGCGTAGGATTTGGTGGAGATTGTCTACACCGCGGCGATGCCCTTCGGTGCGTGGTAGACCACGCTCTTGGGCCCAGCGACCGTTGCCGTCCATAATGATGGATACATGTAGAGGTCCCTGACTGTCTGTTGTTTCTGGCTTTTTTGATACCATTTAGCTTGGCTGAAATCCTGGATAGAGCCCCTATTAAAGGCTGAAGGCTCTTATCTGTAAAGGGGGAAAGGCTGAAATTTCATGATCTAAATGGCGCAAAATATTTGTCAAAATTCCATAATGTGTTTATGAGAATCTTTGATTAGCACATTAAAGTACATTCCAAACCTGTACACCTTATGCATTACCCCTTTGAACCTTACAGAATTAAGGCCGTTGAGCCAATTCCTATATTGAGCCGCGAGGCGCGTATTAAGCGCATTGAAGAGGCTCGTTACAACCTGTTTTTGCTCAAGGCAGAGCATGTTACCATCGATTTTTTGACTGACTCGGGGACCGGTGCTATGAGTGCTGCTCAGTGGGCGGCTTTGCAGCAGGGAGATGAAAGCTATGCCGGTGCTCGCTCCTTTAGCCATTTTATTAGTACCATTCGAAGCTATATGCCTTTTAAGCATATTTTCCCTGCACATCAGGGGCGGGCGGCTGAGCACTTATTGTTTTCTGTTGTGATGAAGCCTGGCTTTATTGTCCCCAATAACACTCATTTTGATACGACTCGAGGTAATGTTGAGTATTTGAAGGGGGAAGCTGTTGATATCGGTTCATCAGAAGGGATGCAGGCAAGTGAAGAGCACCCTTTTAAGGGCAATATGGACTGTGATCGTCTCCGAAATCTTTTAGAAAAGAATGCAGATCTAGTGCCGCTAGTCATGATCACTGTGACAGACAATGCTAGTGGCGGGCAGCCGGTTTCCATGGAAAACATTCGGACAGTGAAGGCGATTTGTGATGAATTTAACAAGCCACTCTTTATAGATGCCTGTCGTTTTGCTGAAAATGCCTATTTTATTAAGACGTGTGAGCCAGGTTATGAGGATCATTCGATTGAGTCCATTGTTCGCGAAATGTTTTCGTATGCTGATGGGATGACCATGAGTGCGAAGAAAGACTGCTTGGTCAATATTGGCGGGTGGGTTGCTTGTAATAACGATGCGTGGGCTCAGCAGATCGAAGATCAACTGATTTTATTTGAAGGATTTCCTACGTATGGAGGGCTTGCCGGGCGAGATCTAGATGCCATCGCTGTAGGCCTAACAGAGGTTATGGATGAGGCTTACTTGCGTGCCCGTGTCGGAGCGGTTGCCTATTTTGCTGACGCGCTTGAAGCGGTTGGCGTTCCTGTTATTCGCCCTCCAGGGGGGCATGCGGTATTTGTAGATGCGCTAGCGTGCTTGCCTCACGTGGATGCTCTTGCTTATCCGGGACAAGCATTGGCTGTCTCTCTCTATGTCGAGGGCGGTGTGCGCAGTGTTGAGGTCGGTACGGTGATGTTTGGTAAACAACCCGATGGGACAGAGAAGCCTGCTAAAAGAGACTGGATTCGGCTTGCGCTTCCTCGACGTGTTTACACGCAAAGCCATTTAGACTACACTGTGGATGTTTTTAAGCGTGTTCTTGAATGTAAGGATAATCTGAAAGGATTTCGCATTGTGAGAGAGCAGGCTCATTTGCGTCACTTTACGGCACATTTTGAGCCGATAAAGAATTCGTGACGAAGTGGATAGCTCGCTTTTAGGGTGTGCATTGTTTTGTCTCTTCCCTCCATCTTGTGTGCGATTCGATTGACTTTTTTAAGAAAAAGTCTTTTATCGGGAGCGATATTCATCCCTCTTATTCATAGTATTCATCCTTGTTGACTTATAGATTCTATAATGCATCCATACATTAAAAAGACGCTCGAGGTTGTTGCAGCCCGCAATCACAGTGAAGCCATTTTCTTGCAAGCTGTTCATGAAGTTCTAGAAACTTTAGAACCCATCGTTAACGAGCATCCTGAGATTGAAAAATTTAATCTCCTAGAGCGTATGTGCGAGCCTGAACGGCAGACGATTTTTCGCGTTACCTGGCAAGGTGATGACGGGAAGGTTCACGTTAACCGCGGCTTTCGAGTTGCTTTTAATGGTGCTTTGGGTCCGTACAAGGGAGGGCTTCGCTTCCATCCTACCGTAAATCTCGGGGTGATTAAGTTTTTAGCCTTTGAGCAAGTCTTTAAAAATAGCCTTACAGGCCTCCAGATTGGTGGCGGCAAAGGCGGCTCTGATTTTGATCCTCACGGCCGCTCAGATGCTGAGATCATGCGTTTTTGCCAAAGCTTCATGAGTGAGCTTTATCACATCATTGGGGATCGTACGGATGTTCCTGCCGGAGATATTGGCGTGGGCGCTCGGGAGATTGGCTTTCTTTTTGGCCAATACAAGCGTCTCACCAAGCGTCATGACTTAAGTGTTTTGACGGGCAAAGGTGTTGATTGGGGCGGGTCTCTTGTTCGCAAAGAGGCGACAGGCTATGGCTGTGTGTATTTTGCAGAAGACATGCTAGCAACGCGCCAAGAGGGCTTCAAGGGTAAGACTTGTATTGTCTCAGGCTCAGGCAATGTTGCCATTTATGCGATGGAAAAGCTCAAGCAACTCGGCGCAAAGGTCGTCGCATGTTCGGATTCTAGTGGCTACATTTATGACAAAAATGGCATCGATCTTGATTTGATCAAAGAGCTTAAGGAGATTAAGCGTGAGCGCGTATCTGCCTATGTCGATAAGTATCCCTCGGCAGAATTTAAGCCAAAAGCTAATATTTGGGAAGTGCCCTGTGATGCTGCATTTCCCTGTGCCACTCAGAATGAAATCGATGAGGCAAGCGCGAAGATGCTCGTTAAAAATGGCTGTCAGCTCGTTTCGGAAGGCGCTAATATGCCAACAACGCCCGAGGGTATTCGTGTTTTCCAAGATGGCGGTTTGCTCTATGGTCCAGGCAAGGCAGCCAATGCCGGTGGTGTTGCTGTTTCAGCTCTTGAGATGCAGCAAAACGTTGGTTGGGCTCGTTGGTCTTTTGAAGAGGTAGACGAAAAGCTCCGCACAATCATGCGCGATATTCACACTTCTTGTCTCTCTCATGCAGAGCGTTATGGCAAAAAGGGTGATTATGTCATGGGCGCTAACGTTGCTGGGTTCATTCGTGTTGCCAAAGCCGTAACGGCTTACGGCCTTATATAGGCGCGTATAATGCCTTGGTAGTTAGCCTGTTAAAGGCCTGTTTGAAAAATAGGCCCTTTGATCTTATAGTGTAGGATGAATATTTGTATCCGTCCTATTGTATTATTTCTGCTAGGTTTATTGCCTTTGTTGGTTCAGGCCAAGGAGGTTCAAGGGCTATCACCCATAAGTGTGCCTCAAGTGCTTATTATTTCTGGCACTTCAACAGCAGGTAAGACGACGACCATTGACCGTTTCCTGAAAAACCATCCGGGCTGGGTTGTTGAAGGTTGGGATTTGAGTTTAATTCGCGAGTCAGAGAAGCTTGAAAAGAATCCCATGAGCGATGAAGACTTGTCTGTTTATTTGGATGGGATTATCGCTTCGAACACCGTTCAGTACTTGGACGGAGGCAAGTCTGTTGTTTTAGATATTAGTGATGCACCCGGTATGACCGAACTGCTGAAGCAACGGGGTGTTACTTGTTCTCAGATTATCAACGTTCTTTTATATGTGCCGTTTACCCAGTACTTGGAGCGTCTTAAAAAAAGGAATCACTACGCGGTTCAGTCAGGTCATATAATTGAAGCGCGCGAGCCCTTGGATATGTGTTCTCAATACCCTAAGCTTTATGTCGTTTCGAGTGATGCTTCTGAAGGCTTAGAGCTGTTATCTGAGAAGCAAGTCCGTGGGATACTCGAAGAGGCATACCGTGATAGTGTTGTTTTGTACAAGCAGTTAGATTCCACCCAAGAAGAGTTCGACATGCTTGCCCAGGAAAAAGACGGTGTTATTCAAGATATCTTAAAGTCGCTTGGTTTTTCAGAGACGCTTAAGTCAGGCTATCTTATTCCGCGTTATCATGGTTATGACCTCATTATAAATACAGGCCGTGTTTCGCCCGAAGAAGCCACCCAAGAGATTAATCAGCATTTACTGCCTCGATCTTTGGATGGGGTAGTGCATCCATAAAGTAGTCTTTAGGGGTGTCTTGAGCTTTCTGGGTTGGTTACTTGTAGCTTTTATCTTCAGTGCTTTAGGCCCTCCGCACCGCCTCTAAGCTTGCCAGGGGTGTAGTTTTTGCTAGGGCTTGAATGTGCACGCTAATCTAGATAGGACTTTCCTGTGAGTTGGGACATCGATAGTATTCGCCGAGACTTTCCCGTATTGAGTCAAACGGTACGGGGTAAGCCCCTCGTATATTTTGACAGTGCGGCCAGTGCCCAAAAGCCTCGCCAAGTGGTGGAGGCTGTAGATGCCTATTACACGACTTACTACGCAAATATCCACCGCGGAGTTCACGAGCTTAGCATGCGTGCTACCGATGCTTATGAGGCTGCCCGCAAGCGCATTGCTAAGGCTATTCACGCTGCAGATCCTCGGGAGGTTATTTTTGTTCGAGGCGCTACAGAGGCGATTAACCTCGTTGCCAGTAGCTGGGGGCGTGGTCATTTAAGCAAGGGGGACGAAATTTTAATCTCCATGATGGAGCATCATGCCAATATCGTTTCTTGGCAGCTTATTGCAGAGCAAACGGGTGCTGTCGTTAAGGCGATTCCCATGGGGGAGGAGGGTGTGCTCGACATGGATGCTTTTGACCGGCTTTTAAGCGATCGCACAAAAATCCTAGCTATTGGCCATATTTCAAATGCCTTGGGTACGGTTCATCCGGTACGAGCTATGGTCGATAAAGCCCATGCACGTGGCATTCCTGTTCTCGTCGACGGGGCTCAGGCAGTCCCTCATATGCCCATCAACGTTCAAGAGCTTGGCTGTGACTTTTACGTATTCTCTGGGCATAAAGTCTTTGGTCCCACAGGAGTGGGGGTTCTCTATGGCCGTGGAGAGGTCCTTGAATCGATGCCTCCCTATCAAGGCGGTGGAGAGATGATTCGTTCTGTCTCTATCGAGAAGACAACCTTTCGCGACATTCCCGAGCGGTTCGAGGCCGGCACTCCTCATATCGCAGGAGCCATTGGCCTTGCTGCAAGTTTTGATTATTTAGAGGGCTTAGGCTGGGACAATATCCACGCTTGGGAGGCATCTCTTTTAGCCTATGCAACAGAACGCATGGAAGAGATTCCCAGCGTTCGCATTATGGGCCCTAAGGATAATAAGGCGTCCGTCATTTCTTTTGTCATGGAAGATGTCCACCCGCATGACATCGCTACGGTCCTCGATGCTGAGGGCATTGCCATTCGTGGCGGTCATCATTGTGCACAACCTTTGATGCGTGCTTTAGGTGTTTCAAGTACAGCCCGTGTTTCGCTTGCCCCTTATAACACAAAGGAAGAAGTCGACACGCTCATTAAGACGCTCCAGAAAATCCACACTATGTTTGCTGAATGATTATGGACCTTTCAGACCTCTACCAAGAAATTATTTTAGATCATAACAAGCATCCTCGCAATGCCCACGACATGTCAGATGCAACGCATTCTGCCGAGGGCTATAATCCCCTTTGTGGCGATGAGATTAAGGTTTACCTCAAGCTTGAGGGGGATCGTGTGGTGGATATCAGCTTCAAAGGCGAAGGCTGCGCCATATCGAAGGCATCAGCCTCTCTGATGACAGAGCGGCTCAAAGGCAAGACTTTGGCAGAGCTTGGTAAAGAGTCTGCGTTTGTCTTGGATTTGCTTAGTGCCGAAGAAGAGCCCGAGCTTGACCTAGGTGAAGTGGGAGATTTGGCAGCGCTTTCAGGTGTGCGCCAGTTTCCTGCACGTATCAAATGTGCTACGCTTGCTTGGCATGCTGTCGACGCTGCACTGGCTGGAGAAGACAAGATAAGCACTGAATAGTCAGGCCATGCAGTATTGGTTGATGAAATCTGAGCCGGAGACATTCTCAATTGAGGATCTCCGCAATGCACTGAAGCAAAGCACTTTTTGGGATGGTGTTCGCAATTATCAGGCGCGCAACCACATGCGCTCGATGCAGGTCGGAGACCTTGTTCTTTTTTACCACTCAAGTTGCAAGGTTCCAGGCGTTGTCGGTCTTGCTGAAGTTGTTTCTGAGGCTCATCCGGACAAAACCGCCTTTGACCCTAAATCCCCTTATTATGATCCTAAGTCCACAAAGGATAATCCTCGCTGGCATGCTGTAGATATCCAATTTAAAGAGGCTTTCCCCGAAACCTTGAGCTTGACGGCACTCAAGCAAGAGCCCGCGTTAAGTTCGATGAAGGTTGTTCAAAAAGGGCAGCGTCTCTCCGTTCAACCTGTTACCCCTGATGAGTTTAAAAAAGTCCTCAAGCTTGCTCGCAGGCCAGGTTCCGGCAAAAAATCTTAAAGTTTCCTTGCTATTTTGTGTGTTTCTTCAAAAGTGAACACGTTTTTTACATCCCTAACTGTTTAACTGAAAAGCCAATAAGAAAATCCTATGTCTATTAGCCTTCCAATGATCGCTCCTGCCTTGGGTGTAACGGGTCTTGTCGTTGCGCTCCTTATTTTTGTTCGCATTTTGCGCCAGCCGGCAGGTGAGGGGAAAATGCGTGCCATTGGCGACCAGATCCACAAAGGCGCCATGACTTTCATGAAGCGCGAGTTTAAGCTTTTGATGCTCTTTGCCATTATTGTTGGAGGCCTCCTTGCCCTTAAAGACCCTTTTGAGGCAATGGCCTTTTTTGCTGGGGCTTTCTGTTCAAGCTTTGCAGGCTACGTTGGCATGTTTACGGCCACGAAGTCTAATGTCCGCACGGCAGCTGCTGCCCAAAAGCGTGATTCTAGCGGGGCTCTTTCAACGGCTTTCTTTGGTGGTTCCATCATGGGGCTTACGGTTGCTTCCGTGGGGCTTGTTGGGATTGGCACCCTATTTCTCTTTTTTGGCGAGACAGAGCATGACATTCATGTCATCCATGGCTTTGCTATGGGGGCTTCTTTAGTGGCTCTTTTCTTCCGTGTTGGTGGGGGCATCTTTACCAAAGCCGCTGATGTTGGTGCAGATTTGGTCGGTAAAGTCGAAGCCGGTATCCCAGAGGATGATCCTCGCAACCCAGGCGTTATTGCAGATAACGTGGGAGACAATGTCGGTGATGTCGCCGGTATGGGTTCGGATATTTTTGAGTCTTACTGCGGTGCGCAAATTGCTACTATGGCCATTGCGGCGACTTTTGTTGCCAGTGAGTGGCAGCCTATTGCCGGTGCTCAGTCAAGCTTGCTCTTTCTTCCGCTTGCGCTCACAAGCACAGGTCTCATTTGCTCTTTAATAGGTATCTTGCTAGTGAAGCTCTTCTCGAGTCGCAAGCCACTTGAGGCGCTTCGCATCGGCACGATGTTTGCTTCTGTTCTCTTTATTATTTCCGCATTTTTTGTCGTTCGCCATTTAGATATCAGCTGGAAGATTTGGGGTTGTGTTGTTGGGGGTGCTGTGGGGGGCATTATTATTGGCCTCATTACTGAGTATTACACCGCGGGGAGTCCCGTGAAGCGCATCGCAACATCTTCAGAAACAGGCGTTGCAACCGTCATGATCACTGGTCTTGCCGTAGGGATGCAGTCTGTAGTGGTTCCTCTTGTTACCTTTGCAGCTATTATTTTAACAACAAGTTGCTTGGGCGGTATCTATGGGGTTGCTGTAGCGGCCGTGGGTATGCTTGCCACCGTGGGTATCACTATGGCGATCGATGCTTATGGGCCCGTTGCGGACAATGCAGGCGGTATCGCGGAGATGTCAGGCCTCGGGCCCGAAGTTCGCGAAATTACAGACTCTTTGGATGAAGTGGGTAACACGACAGCAGCCATTGGTAAGGGTTTTGCCATCGGGGCTGCCGGGCTTGCAGCACTCGCCATTATTGCCGCTTTCAACAATACAGTTCGCCTCAATATCCCTGACTTTGGTCTAGATCTTGGGCACCCTCAAGTACTTGCAGGGCTCTTCATTGGAGGGTTTATTCCTTTCCTCGTTGCAGCCATTACGATGACCGCCGTTGGCGATGCAGCTTACGAAATGATTGCTGAGATTCGTCGCCAATTCCACGAGATCCCAGGTCTTCTTAAGGGCGAAAGTGAACCAGATACAGAGCGCTGTGTCGATATCGCCACAAGTGCTGCACTGCGCAAGATGATCCTCCCTTCGGTGATTGCTGTCCTTATGCCTGTCATTGTTGGGTTTGGCTTTGGAGCTCGCACCTTGGGTGGTATGCTCGCTGGGGGGCTCCTTGGCTGCGTACTCATGGCGCTCATGATGGCTAATTCCGGAGGTGCTTGGGATAATGCAAAAAAATATGTTGAAAAAGGGTTTTTAGGTGGTAAAAATTCAGATGCTCACAAGGCCTGTGTTGTTGGTGACACGGTTGGAGATCCTCTCAAGGATACCTCTGGGCCTTCTATGAACATCTTAATCAACGTGATGGCCATCGTGAGCTTGGTTATCGCACCACTTCTCACTAAGTAATTTTCCTATGAAGACGCTTGGGCACGAGGTGTCCTAGAGGTCTTTCAAAGCGAAATAAGTCGTTTAAATTAGAGTACTATGGAGTCACTAAAGCTTTCTGATTGGGCCAATAACGTAGCTCCTTCGCCGACCTTGGCTGTCGATGCGAAGGCAAAAGCATTGAAGGCGGCAGGCGAGGATGTCTGCGGTTTTGGTGCTGGTGAGCCAGATTTTGACACACCAGCCTTTATTAAAGCAGCTTGCATCCAAGCTCTTAACGAAGGCAAGACGAAGTATTGCCCAGCACCCGGCCTTCCTCAGCTACGCGCTGCTTTGGCAGAAAAGCATATTCGTGACAACAAGATCCATGGCGTTACGGCTGATCAAGTTATTGTCAGCCCCGGTGGCAAGTTTTCTTGCTACTTAGGGGTCATGGCTACCTGTAGCCCAGGGGATGAGGTCATCATTCCTGCGCCTTATTGGGTTAGCTATCCAGAGATGGTTAAGCTTGCTGGGGCAACCCCTAAGATCCTCCTTGCTGACGATAGCTCTAATTTCAAGCTTACGCCCGAGCAGCTCAAAGAGGCCATCACCGATAAAACTCGCATGGTTATTTTAAACAGCCCCTCAAACCCAACGGGTGCTGTTTACACCCGTGAAGAGGTTGAGGCTTTGGTCGAGGTTGCACTCGAGGCAAATCTCTACATCTTGTCAGATGAAATCTATGAGTACCTCCTTTATGATGGGGTTACTCATGTCAGCCCTGCTTCCCTCAGTGAAGAAGCAGCAGCCCGCACAATCACTGTTGGTGGCTTTAGTAAGTCTTTCAGTATGACTGGGTGGCGCCTTGGTACACTGGTTGCCCATCCTGAGATTGCTAAGGCAGTTACTCGCCTTCAAGGTCAGATGACTTCCAATGCAACGACTTTTGCTCAATGGGGTGCGCTTGCTGCTATTGAACATCCAAAGCAGTCACGTGATGCAATCGATGAGATGCTCGTTTCTTTTGACTGTCGTCGCTTAACGCTTCTTGAGGGTCTGTCTTCTGTAGATGGTGTTACTTGCCAGCGAGCTCAAGGTGCTTTTTATCTCTTCCCAAATATTTCATCTTTTGGGCTCTCTTCAACGGATTTTGCTTCAAGGCTCCTTGAAGAAGAGAAGGTTGCCGTTGTCCCTGGTATTGGCTTTGGTGCAGATGATTACATCCGCTTTAGCTATGCTGTTGCTGATAGCACCATCGATGAGGGTATCCGCCGGTTCAAGGCTTTTTGCGGGCGCTTGTAATAGGCTTAAGTTTACAAGTCTTCTCTGAAGCTTGCTTTCTCTGAGTCTTCTTTAGGAGGGCCCATTAGCTCTAGCTTTCCGACAAAAAAACTTTTTGAGCCATCGTTTGGCTTGTATTCTTTAATGATAAGCTCGGCGGTGACTTCGTTAAGTATTTCTTTGCTGTTTTTTAGCTTTATTGTTTTTTCCTGACTATATTGGTCAAGAGGGATAGTTTCTATCAGCTTGTTGTTCTGGAATAAGGCTAAGGTCATTCCTTTGCTCAAGACTCCTTGGTGTGGCGCGTAAACATGGCGATCATTATAGGGTGGAAGCATATTTTCTGCTCCATCTTCATTTCCTTGAATTTCTAAATGAATATTTGGGTAGTCGTTTAACAACTGTACTCCTTCTGCTGTGTTCACTGTCCATAGAGGATATTTTTCAAAAAAGAGCTCTCCGAGAGGTTCACCTGAAAACGGAATCAGGTTTTGCTCCTCGGCAGTAAAATACTCAGCTAGGACCTGTTTTATTGCCGAGAATATGCCGTGTTTTTGGTATTGTATATTCAGGTTTTCTGAAAGTATTTCTTTCGATGCGCTGAGAACGGGGAGTTCTGGTAGATAATCGTAAAAATGGCCTTCAATGTGAGCGCTTTCGAGTGCCTTTTGTGCAAAGTCATGGCAATTGTATTCGTGGCTATAAAGCAAGGAGCCGTTTTTAAAGCTCTCAATTGTTTCATCGATAAAGTTTTGAACACTAGTTACTTGTTCGCTTGATAGATCAAAACTGACTTCTTGCATCCGATAGTAGTCCGTTGACGTTTCATGATCAGCCTTTGCATTGATTTTAATTTCTCCTGGAGCGCTAAAATCAGTTAGGTTTGTTAAGAATATGGCTTTTGCCAATAAGATGCAGCCTAAGGCTGTCAGTATTGATTGGTCATGGGCCCAGTCGAGTATTTCTATGACACTGTTTTGAGCTTCTTCATCTTCGGTCTTAGGGTAAAGCGAGTAACTCGATTCTTCCCATTCTCCATGTTCACAGGTATGAAGTTCGACGACCATGTGATGACCGTTGTCGTTATAGATTTTTAGGATTCCAGATTTTTCACCAGGAAGTTCAGACTGTGATAGATTCTCTGGATAGGCATGCAGGAGCGTTGGTGCCAAAATCAGTAGAGCAAATTTTAGTTTCATATGTTTCATATAGATTGTGTTGGTCTTTTGTTTTGCTGGAAAGTTCCCTATTTTTTCAACGAGGGCAACTATTTTAAAATCTGATTGCTGTAAGGTCATATTTTAGACTGGCCTAAAAGCACGCCCAATGTGGTAGAACACATCGGGCTTAATTCTTTTTTATTTATCTATCAATTACTTGTGTAACTCTCTGCATGTGGTCGACCACGTTTTGATGTCTGTTCATTTGTTTTGCCAAAGGTGATTGCTTTCTATTGATTGAGATTGTGAATAAGTTGTGTACAATGCTGATCTTTTCGTTGTTGAGTCTTTTTCAAGTGACCTTTTTGCCTGCGAACGTCTCGCAGCAGCCGCAGACGACGGAGGCGCTGGTTGAGTTATTTGACCAAAGCCTTTATGCTGCTCAATCCATTGAAGATGAATGGGTTAAGTCAATTTTGGCCACATATCCGGAGCTTTACTGGTATACTGAGAATGGAGTCTCAATGACACAAGAGGGCCGTGGAGTGGACCGGCCAGACTCTTTTTCGGTTCGTGTCCTCGGTGTGTACTACCCCGAGTTGGATCGGACTTTGATGGTTCTAAAAAGCCTTTTTTTACTGATAAATGGCTCAGATGCAGCCTATGAGGCATGGATCCAGGGGCAAAAGGCACCTGTACTCAAACGAGCGAGCTTTGATTTATTAGTTGCTCGTGTTCAGGATGTTAGTACTCATTTGAATGGCCTTATTAAGGAAGGGGTCTATCAGGCCTGGATCACGGCTCTTATTTTGGGTGATATGGGTAAGACCCAAGCAGCCCATAGGCTCTTTGAATCTATGGGGATAAACGTGGTCGACCACGATATGTTCTATGCACAAGTCGTTTGTAGTGAGAATGCTAGAAAAGAGTTACCATCCTTTGCCCGTTTGGAATCTAAAGCTCAAGATTTGCTTGTGAAAACAGCCGACCTTGGTCATTGGGGGCATATGACACACCTTGAAGGAGGCTTTGAGATGTTTGAGCCTTTGAAGCACTCTAATATTTTGGTAACAGACCCAGCAGCTTTTTGGTTTGAAGCGGTTGTGCACAGTTGTGATGTTGCAGGGGCTGCCGGTCATGTGAGTCCTGAGGGGCCCGTTATTTACACAGAAAATGTCTATCAAGTGCTCGAAGCTGTCTATGCTGCGTGTGCTCAATTAAAAGAGGCGAGTGTGGCCGATGCCTATGATGCTTACATGAGTGAGCGGGCTGCCTGGGCCGGGCTTCCTTTGGATGCTTCTCTAGATCAGGTCCTTGTACGTTTAGCTGCGATGCTGCGTTTGATGGATGCCGGTTCAGGTGAGTGCCTTCAGCAAGCAGTTCGACTTTGGACAAGCGGGGAGCAGGCTGTTATCGTTGATGTATTAAGTATTGCAGGGGCTAATCGTTTGCCCGTCACACCTACTTATGTACCTGCTGTTTTTGCGAATCTTGCTTCTAGTGAAGAGTTGGGCACGACCCGCTGTGAGCGACTCGAGAAAACCATAGCCTATGGCGTGCCTTGGGTAGCTCGTGTTTTACGAGACTATGGCGTTTTGCTTGCTCAACATAAGATGAGCTCAGAGATTCCGCTCAATTTTAATGCTATAGCAGGAGCTGTTAAGGTGTGCCCTTATGTGCTCAACAAGTTTGATGGCTGGATTAACCCTGAGACAGGAGCTGTTGAGCTTGGGTCTCCAGCTTTAGCGCATTGAAAAGACGCGATGGAGGCGCAGTAACTCAATAACGCTGGCAACATTGGGGCGTGTATTGAGTAAGGCTATAGGCTCGACCGTATCGCCAAGGCGTTTCTGAAGGCTAAGCAAAGCACCAATACCCGAGCTGTCGATAAAGTCTACGGGATTCATATCGACAGTGACTTCAGTGATATTGCCTGACCAGTTTTGATTGAGGGCTTCTTTAAAGCTAGCTACTTGTGATGCATCAAATTTAGGTTGATTGATGCGAATGGTGAGCTGTTTTGAGTCAGAGGAGTGTGAGAACTCAAAGGTTTCCATGGCAAAGGGGCTAAATTGTGGGTTTTTGTTTTTACTTTAGAGGCATAATTTTATTACAATAAGGTATTCCTTACAAGAATTATTGTTTGGAATGCTTTATACCCACTACGATGCTCCCCTTTTTAGATCCTGCTGATAAGCGTGCTGCTGAGCACTGGGCTCAGGCTGCAGACCCTAAGCGTGTACGTGCTTGGCGCCGCCGGCTTTGGGTAAAACAGTGGGTGTGGCGTGTGACCATTGGCCTTGCCGAATATATTAAGCGTGCCTTGGATATTATCATTAGTTTGGGAGTACTTATCTTTTTTAGTCCGCTTTATTTGATTTTGATGGCCTTGGTTTGGCTGGATGGTGGTAGGCCCGTTTTTTATAAGCAGATGCGTGTTGGGCAAAGTGGCAAGGTTTTTGCCATGTGGAAATTTCGAACTATGCGCCGCGACGCAGAGTTTGTGCAGAAGGATTTGATTCCTCTGAGTGACCGTCAAGGAGTTGCCTTCAAGATGAGGGTTGATCCCCGGGTGACTCGCGTAGGCCGCCTGTTTAGACGTTTTTCTGTTGATGAGATTCCTCAGTTTTGGAATGTGCTGAAGGGGGATATGTCTTTGGTGGGCCCTAGGCCTCCTGTGCCTGAAGAGTTGACACGTTACAAAGCCTCTGAACTTAGGCGGCTTCATGTAAAGCCAGGGCTTACTTGTTTTTGGCAGATTCGTGGACGCGCAGATCTTCCCTTTGAAGAGCAAGTGCGCCTCGACGTATTGTACATTTATTCAGAGAGTTTCTGGAAGGATCTTAAAATTCTAGTCCTTACGATTCCTGCAGTGCTCTTTGGACGAGGAGCGTATTAGTATATGGCTGAGCTTACCCAGAGTTTTCGTCTAAAAGAAATAGAACCAAGAAGCACAGTCTCAATGGGCGGTACTTTAGCGCTTGCTCTGCCCGATTGGGCTTCGATGGATGTGGTGCTATGTTCAAATACACCCTTCGCTTTGTGGCAGGTTGGTGATCAACCTTTGCTTTATCACTGGCTTGATTACGCGGTAAATTGCAATATTGAGCAAGTGGTTGTTTATGCAAGTGATCGACCGGATGTTGTAAGGCGCTACTTGCAGGAGGCAAAGCTTTGGCCCATTGATTGGGAACTTAAAGCCGTACCCTCTGTAGACAAAGCTCCCGTAGATGCCTTTGTGTGCCACTTGCCTGAAGAGGTGCATCCAGATACGCTTCCTACAGATGGTTGGGAGTTGCTTGATTATTGGTTTTCGCTTCAGTCCCAGTGGCTCAATCGTTCGATGGGAGGGGAACGAGCCTGCACATGGATGCTCGGCCGCTTTTGTAAAATTCACCCAAGTTCTGTAATTCACCCTCCGGTTTGGTTGGGTGATAATGTTCAGATTGGTCCTGGATGCGAGATTGGCCCTTATGCTTGCCTGGGGAGTCGTGTCTTTATTGAAGGCCCGAGTACGGTTGCTCACGCACGCGTAGAACACAATACTTATCTTGCTGGCAATACCGAGCTTAAACACGCCTATTTGGCGGGTGGGCGATTACTTAATCTTAAACATCGCGGGGCGGTACAGATGCTGGATGCTGTCGTTGCTGGGTCCCTTGTGCAATCTAGAAAGCAAGTTGCTTTATGGGAGCGAGGTCTTGCTTTGATGCTTGGCGCCGTTGGTTATATACTGGGACTTTTTTCTCAAAAGAAAACACGGCACAAATGGATGAGTTGGGATGGTAAGTCCTATACGGAACGCGTTGGGGCTGCATTGCTTGTACGGAGAGCTTCGTGGTTGTTTCAAGTTGTACTAGGTAAAATGAATTTAGTGGGGGTTTTGCCGCGCAGTGAGTCGGCGTGGTCTTCTCTTAGTCCCGAATGGCAAAGTGTCTTGAAAGAGGCACCTTGTGGAGTGTTTTCTTATGCAGATCTCCAAGGAGTACATTATGCAGAAGATCCAAGGGAGGCGGTGCATGCGGTTTATCAAGCAGTTCAGCCTAAGACTGCCATGGCTAAGATGGTCCTTGCCTCACTTTGGAGCCTCTTGTACGCTAAAGACTAATTTGCTTCTATCATGCAAGACGCCCCGATGTGTGGTCATACCGTGCGTTTGGCAGCAGACCTTGATTTACTGGATGCTGTCAGGGAGCGGTTTTGTGTCTTTTTGCGTGGAGTGGGCATTTCCAAAGAAGCCTATGATCAGTGGACGCTTGTTTTTACTGAAGCACTTGCTAATGCAATCGTGCATGGCAGTCAGGGTGATGCGCGCAAGTGGGTTGATGTTTCATGGAGTACGCGTGGAGATGAACTTTGTCTTGAGGTAGCTGATTCTGGCAGTGGTCCAAGCCAAGAGCAAGTCGATGCAAAATCGCTTCCTCAAGACCCTTATGAGGCACACGGACGTGGGCTTTTTATTATTCAAGAGTTGTGTGATACGGTTGAGCATTGGCGTAGTAGGCTTGGTTATCGCATGTGTGCTAAGAAAAAACACCCTGGGCTGCTTGCTTGCCAGGAGCAAGATCCTGTATTTCAGCAAGCACTTGAAGAAATTACTCTTTGTTATGAAAGCTTAGCTGCTTTTTATCGCTTGGGGGATTCCTTGATTGAGTCCAAAGAGGTGAGTGAGTTCTTATCCCAAGCAATGCCAGACTTGATGCGTCTTGTGCATGCAGATCGAGCGTTTTTATTCGCAGAAAAAAATTTAGAATCTGTCTTGTATCAAGATCTAGAAGTTCTTGATTTTTTTTGTGGTCGAGTGCCTAATGCTGGAAAAACAACCCAGGTCGCGCAGTCCGGAATGGAGTGGGTGTGGGAAAATAAAGAGGAAGCCTCGGGGGATCATGGCTATGCTCCCTATACCTGTGGGCTTTGTTATCCGGTGAAGGCCAAAGGCCATGTGTTGGCTGTCGTTACACTTGTTCGCAGCGAAAGTGAGGCGCACTTTAATGCCGCGGAGTTGAGCACGATCCGTACATTCGGAGACTTATTCGGTATTGCGATGGCGCACGCCGATAATCTTATTGCCCGTGAGCGAGATCAACGTGCGGTTCAAGAAATTAAAATTGCAGCAGAGTTGCAGGACGCCTTATTCCCCGTTCCAACCCTTCAGGGTGATGATGTTGGGCGTTTTTTTGCGCGGCGTGTGAGTGCGCGTGAAGTTGGAGGTGATTATGTTGATGCTTGCAAGACAGTATCGGGAGATCTTATTTTCTTAATGGCAGATGTTATGGGAAAGGGGGTGCCAGCAGCCTTCTTTGCTGCTATGCTGAGGACGGCTTTACACATTAATGTGAATAAATCAGCATCGCTAACAGAGCTTATGGGCTTCCTTAATCAAGTACTATGCTCTCAAGTGCGCGATCTTTCCTATTTTGCTACATGTGCATTAGCGCGTATTACTAAGGATCGTAGGCACCTTGAAATTGTCAATGCGGGTCACTGTCCTGTGCTCGTCCTTCAAGGCGGTGATATTAAGTCTGTTCAGCCATCGGCTCCACCCCTTGGCTTGTTTGTCGATGCCAAATATGCTTTAGAACCTTTTAACCTTGATAGCAGTATGGGCCTTTTAATGGTTACTGATGGCCTGTTTGAGTGGGAGAAGGATGGCTCTATCTGGGGATGGGATGCTTTCATCAAATCAATTACACCGCAGTCATTTCTTGATCCGGATGGCTTGTGGCGTTCTTTAGATGCTTTGATGGCAGGGCATGTGGAGATGCCTCCGGATGATCAGACTATGCTTTGCTGGACTTTAACTTAAAGGATATTTATGAAGACGTTGTTGGTTGCCGATGATGACCCCGTGATGCTTAAGCTCTTTGAGTTTAATCTGCGTAAAGCAGGCTTTCAGGTGATTGCCTGTAAGGAAGGTTTAGGTGTTGTCCAAAAAGCGCTCACTGAAAAGCCAGAGCTCGTTATTTTGGATTATTTACTCCCTGGGCGCTCAGGACTTGAGTTGATTCATGACTTTAAGGCAAATGCTCGCCTCTCCGAGGTGCCTTTAATTATCGTGACCGGGCAAGGCAAAGGAACAACGCGCGATGATTTAATGCGTGCAGGGGCAGCGTGTGTTTTTACAAAGCCTTTTAGTCCCTCTTTACTTGTTCAGGAGATTAATCGATTGCTTACAAGGCCTGTAGAGTCCGTGCGTTGATCAATCTTTGATTTCGTGGGGAGCGTGAACCTCGAGCAGGGGCGCTCTAGGAAGGCTGAGTACAGAGGGGCTGATTACGGGCTTTCCCATGTTGGGGATGACCTGAACGGCGCGATCATCCCAGAGCTCAAGCATGTAAAAGTCTTTGGCATTCGTTACTTCTAAGTCTTCCAGGCCGTGCTTAGTGAGCCATTTGCGAACGGGCTCAACCCCTTCGGGGATGCTGGCACGTGCGGTAACGATCTTCACGGTGTGGCCTTTTTTGAGCCAGTGTTTGACCCGCTTGAGCATCGTGGGAACGGGCCTGCCGATATGATGAATGCCTTGCCAGCCGTCAAAATAAGCAAGCGTTCCGTCTAGATCAACGCCAATCCATACGGGCTTTTTGTCTTTGTCGGGTAGGTCTGGTGAGTTTTCCTGTGTGTTTGCGTCAGGATTATTGCTTTGAAATAATTTTTTGAGAAAATTAAACATTCTTAATTATAGCATTCTACTAAAGGCATTGTGCAAGGTGAAGTCCGAAATAGGGTGGTTTTTGACTTTATAGGTCTAGAGAGGGGTGAATTGCCTTGATGGATTGATTTTACGATGGCTTTGGGTTACTTTGAATTGTGATCTTAATGGATCTGTGATGGCTTTCTCTTTCCCTAAAAAAATAACCATTTTTGTGCGTGTTGCTGAGGAAAGCGACGATCAAGTCCGTTTGTTTTTTTCGACTTTGCAAACCCAAAATTGCCCAAGTGAATTGGAATGGCTTGTCGTTTATCAGGGTGTCGATCCAGCTAAAATGAACCTGCTTAAAAAATACGAATTTGCTGTGCTATCGCATATCGAAGCCGATGATTTTTCCCTTGGAGCCCTTTTAAATTGGGTGATGGCATCATCATCCTGTGATTGGGTTCTTGCTTTGACACCGGCACATGTGCCTAAGTGTAGCGATTGGTTGACTGCTCTTTTACGCTATGCATCGAATGTGAAAAGATTTGGAGTCGCTTTCCTCTCGGAAAATCAAAATGCTTGGCCTCAAGGCCGGTGGTTTGAGGATGTCATTCGACTACATCCTTTGGGCCTGCACGAATGTAATTTGGATGCCTGTTTAATGCATAAACACGCTTGGAAGGGGTGTTCGTTTCGCCAAGATCTTGAATGTGCAGAAGGTTATGTATGGAGTGTGCATATTTGCCAAAAGGGTTATTCAGTTGATTCTGTTGGCAGAGCTCTGCGGTTATTGCCTCCGAGCCAGATAACATTGAAAGATCGTTTTTGGAATGCACGTGCTGAGGCCTGTGCGGTGGGCTACGCATTGTCTGATTTTATTCTTTGTCCGAGTTTATGGCGATTGGTTGTACTAGGCTTGTTGAAAGATATCGTAATCGGCGGAAAGTTATTGTTAAGAAAGTTAAGGGGCATAGCGTATTTGAAATTGTTATGCGCATCCATTGCTGTTCGTTTGGGGGCTTATGCTGGAGTGATGGATGGTTTGCGTGAGGCTTCTTTGAAGATGAACAAGCGTGCTAAACATAGGCATTAGTATGCTTGCGATTTAGGGAAATTTCTTGTCATAATTGTCGCAATTTTTATGTTAGAGGTGATTTTGCGTACTGCCCAAAGATTTTTTGTGCGCACTTTTGCTTTTTATCGTTAACCCCTTAGTATGTCCTTCTACATGGAAAATTGGAAAGATCCGCTTATTTTAGATGAATCTATGGCTCCTCTTGACGCAGAACAAATTGCCATACTTGCTCCAGATAATGACAATGAGGACTCAATGCTTGGCGACTTGCTTGAGGTTTTTATAGCTGAGAGTGAGTCTCGTCTTGCTGAAATTGCTCAGTTTTGTCAGGCCCAAGACGCACAGGCACTGCGTGTGCCTGTTCATTTCATTGCAGGGAGTGCGGCTAATTTGGGAGCTGCGCGTATATCACAGCTTTGCCGCCAAGTAGAGGTTGCTATTTTGGATGATAGTTTTGATGGATATAGTGACTTGCCTCAGATACTTCAAAACGAATATCAGGTAGGTTTGAGTGCTTTGAAAGAAGTCGTTCGCACAAACTGATTTTGATTTTGCTAAAGAAACAAAGAAGCTCCCGGCAATGACTGAGAGCTTCTTTATTAGAAATTCAAAAGAGCTGCTATAGGTTGTCCTTGTTATTAGGATCTTGTGCGTCAACCTTTGAGTTTAGGACTTCGATAGTGTTTCCTAGGAGGGCTTCGTCTTGTTTGGGCCCCCAGTTTTTAATGTAGTTTTCGGTGAAGAGATCACTTGGGAGTGAAGCGTCTTTTTTGCGGTAGATGACCGTCACGATGGAGGTTATTTTGTCGCTTTGATCATACATGACACCGCGGTCTGGGCGGAGGGCAGTATCTTCCTCAGAAAAGTCATAACCCTCAAAGACGCGAGTGATATTTCCCTTGTCGTCAAAATATTGAACTTTTACGATGTCAAAAGTAGACCGTGAGATGTAGAGTATGCGTCTTTCATAGTGCAGGCGTTCTTTGTCTTCTTTTGCGACTGGGTCTGCCATGATTTGGTAGCAAGGGATGCTGTTGATATTTTCATTTAGCATGCGGCTGTATTGGAACCTTTTCGGATTTTCGCGAACGACATCTTCAAATTCAAAGGGAGTGCTTTTAAAGTAATCTGCGGCCTTATCTCCTTTGACTTCTTTAAAGGACTTTTGCTTGGGTATGTAAAGTTTTTGGTCGATGGCGCCATCTTTGGCTTCGCTTGTTAGGAGTGTCGTTCCGTACATGCTTTGGGGTTCCACAAAGCGAACGAGATAATCATACCCGCTGTTGTCAGGTCTTTTCTTAAAGATGCTGATCATTTCGCGTTCTTCGACATGACCATCTTTTTTAATGAGGCTTGAGCGTAAAAGGCCAATTTCAGAATCAACCATACCACGCTCGCGGACCTTTTTCATGATTTCATCCCCGCTTAGAAAGTCTCTCTGCTCAAAAGCAGTGAGTGATGTTATTAGCAGGCCTGCAAAGAGCATTGTTTTGCCAAGGCATTTGGATAGGGCTCGAGTATTCATTGTAGAGGATCTTTTAGGGTGGGTAAGTATATGGTAAATAATACTTAAAAGACGACCGAAGGCTAATAAAAATGAGGACATTAGGCAAGCGCTCATTTTTTACTTTTGATTTGCTGTGTTTTATGTTTTTTTCTAAGCAGCCTGCATGGGGGCGTAGCTCAGAGGATAGAGCAGCGGTCTTCTAAACCGAAGGTCGGGGGTTCGATTCCCTCCGCCCCTGCCATTTTAGACATTATGTGGAATGGATAAATACCTTTGAAGAAGGGGTGAAAATGGAGCCGGCTGTCGGATTCGAACCGACGACCGTCCGCTTACAAGGCGGGTGCTCTACCAACTGAGCTAAGCCGGCTATTTGCTTATTTAGACCTTAGGCTCATAGTGTTATTTGCCTAGGAATTCCAGAAAAAAGTGAAAAATTCAGCATTTATTTGGTTTCGTGTCTGGATTTAGTTTTACAAGTCCATTTGAAATCGCTTGTTAGGGGAGATGCATAAAAAGCCATCCGTGCGTGTTTTGAGTGTTTTTACGCTCGCTATGATTAATATTTCAGCTGTGGCGAGTCTTAAGAATCTTCCTATAATGGCCGAGTATGGGTGGGCGATGGTTTTTTTCTATGCATTTGCTTGTCTTGTATTTTTTATTCCTTGTTCATTGGTTTCTGCAGAGCTTGCAACAGGTTGGCCAGAAACGGGCGGTGTTTATGTTTGGGTGAGGGAGGCCTTGGGCTCGTATTGGGGCTTTTTGGCAGCATGGCTTTTTTGGACAACGAATGTTGCTTGGATTCCTTCCCATTTAGCCTTTTTAGGCGGAGCTATCGCTTATATAATTAACCCTGAGCTTATTGCTAACAAGGTTTACATGGTGAGTATGGTGCTTGGGCTGTTGTGGTTCTTTATTCTCGTGAACTTAAGGGGGATGAAAATTTCGGGCTTTATTAGCACGGTGGGGGCCATGGTGGGTACATTGCTTCCAGGTGCTTTGATTATTGGTCTCGGTGTTTATTGGGCTCAATCGGGTGAACCCTTGGCAATCGAGTTTTCATGGCGCGGGCTTTTGCCGGATTTAGGGGGCCTCTCCCAGATTGCCTTTTTGGCCGGTACCTTGCTTGCTTTAGCCGGGATGGAGCTCTCAGCAGTGCATGCTCGTGAGGTGAAAAACCCCAAGCGTGATTATCCTCGGGCCATTTTCATTGCCTCTATCCTGATCCTCGTGATTTATACCCTTGGGTCACTTGCTATTGCGCTTGTTGTCCCTGAAGAGGAAATCAATTTGATCGATGGGGTTTTTCGAACCTTTGCAGATATTTTTGGTGTCTTTGGGGTTCCTCAGATGACTAAATTTATGGCTCTGTGCATTATTATTGGATCCATTGCTACCTTGAGTACATGGATTGTAGGGCCTGTTAAGAGTTTGCTGGCTACTTCACGCAATGGGGATCTCCCTTTGTTTTTTCAAAAGATTAACAAGCACCATATGCCTGCCAATATCATGATTACACAGGGGTTGATTGTGACGGCGCTTGCTTTACTCTTTGTTTTGATGCCCTCGGTAGAGTCTGCTTTTTGGCTCCTTTATGTCATGACAGCAGAGCTTTATCTGATGATGTATTTGTTCATGTTCGCTTCAGCCATTGTTCTTCGCTATAAGCATCCCGAGGTTTATCGAAGCTATCGCGTTCCAGGGGGTAATGTAGGTATGTGGCTTGTTGCAGGGCTTGGTTTTGTTGGTTGCTTATTTGCCTTTTGTGCTGGGTTTATTCCGCCTAAAATGGTGCTTCCAGGAGATCGCCCGCTTTATATGGGTGTTTTGGCCGCCGGTGTAGTTCTCTTTTCTTTGCCTCCATTTCTGTTACACCGCTTCCGCCGAGAGGCATGGTCCCAAAGGCCTCCAGAGGTATTTGAGGAGTAGGGTATGTTGTTGATTGTTAATGAATTGTAATAAAAAGCCTCAGTTTTGAGAAACTGAGGCTTAGAAAGTGGTTCCCGGCCGGGGACTCGAACCCCGAACCAATTGATTAAGAGTCAACTGCTCTACCAATTGAGCTAGCCAGGATCAGTAAAAGATGTGAATTGTGAAGATGCTCAATGTCCCTTTGAGTGCAAGTATTTTTTTTGGGGAAGTCTTGTATTTTTCAGAAAACGGGTGTTTCTGGCGCTTTTTTGGTCCTGAAAGTGATATTTTACTTTACAGGTGAGGGCTCGATTGCTTCTCTTGTCCTTCCTTCAAATAAATCTTTATGATTAAGACAAAAAAATCCATCGCTAAGCGCTTCAAAGTCAGCGCAAAGGGCAAGGTTCTCCGCCGTACGCCTGGGCGTCGCCACCTTCTTTCTAACAAGACATCCCGCCAAAAGCGGACTTCTGGCTCCGATAAACTGGTAGACTCTAACACCATCAGCCGGACAATCAAGCAGGCGATTTCCCCTTCTTGATTATTGTTTAACTTTCTAATAATAAGCCTGTTGGGTGACAATTATGGGCGACCCACACGCTTCAAAATATATACCATAAGGAGATACAAACATGCCTAGAGCTACTAACGCAGTCGCCACCAAACAACGCCGCAAACGCGTCCTTAAGCGCGCTAAGGGCTATTTCGGAAACAAATCCCGTCTTTTCCGCTACGCTAAAGACGCTGTCCAGCGTGCAGGTCAATTTGCCTACAGGGATCGTCGCAAGAAGAAGACGACCATGCGCCAGTTGTGGATCATTCGTATCAACGCTGCATGCCGCACACACGGCATCACTTACAGCCGCTTTATGAACGGCCTCCAGAAGGCTGGGATTGAGCTAGACCGTAAGTCTTTGAGTGAGCTTGCTGTCAATGATGCAGCGGCATTCCAGGCACTCGTTGGCAAGGCTCAAGAGTCGCTAAAAGCCTAACTAAAGCCTTTACTCTTCTTGAAGCCGTTGCCAGGATTTCCCGGTAACGGCTTCTTCGTTTTTCAGCGATAAGTTTTTATGCAGGAGCAACTTCAATCCATACTTTCCCAGGCCCAAGAAGAGGCCGTCTCTCTGGAGACGCGTCCGGCATTTGATGCTTTTAAGGCCCGCTTTGTCGGTCCCAAAGGTGCTTTGACAGCCTTGATGAAGCAAATGGGCTCACTTCCTAAAGAGGAGAAGCCAGCAGCAGGTAAGGCCATTAATGTGACCAAACAAGGCCTTGAGGCTCTTTTTAATGAGGTTCTTACGCGTATTGAGGCTGCAGAAATTGCTGCTAAATTGGGCCCCTCGGTAGATCCTACGCTACCGACGGTTCAGGGCCGTCAAGGCAGTCGTCACGTGGTTGCTCAAGTTCGCCACCGTGTGTGTGATATTTTTCGTAAACTAGGGTTTTCCATCGCTGAAGGGCCTGAAGTGGATACTGAGTGGTATTGTTTTGATGCGCTGAATCACCCCAAGCACCATCCTGCTCGTGCGGATCAGGACACTTACTATCTCCCTCAAACAAGCGAGGTTTCGGGGGTAGAGCGTAAAGAGGCAGATGAGCGCCTCCTTTTGCGGACGCATACATCCACAGTGCAGATTCGTACGATGCTTGCCGAGGAGCCTCCACTGCGTATTGTGGCCCCAGGGCGTTGTTTTCGGCGAGATACCGCGGATGCTACACACAGTGCCAATTTCCATCAAATCGAAATGCTCTGCGTTGATAAGGGTCTCTCCGTTAAAGACCTCAAAGCTGTGCTCGACTTTTTCGTTCGTGAGCTTTTTGGCAAGGGTGTCAAAACGCGTCTCCGTCCAAGTTTTTTCCCTTTTACAGAGCCTAGTTTCGAGATGGACTTTAACGCTCCTAGTCTCGGCAAGCTAAGCAATCAATGGATAGAAATTATGGGCTGTGGCATGGTGGATCCTGAGGTTTTTAAGTCTGTTGACTATGATCCTGAAGTTTGGCGCGGTTATGCAGCGGGTATGGGGGTCGAGCGTATAGCTATGCTCCTTCATGGGGTTGATGATATCCGCCACCTCTACCAAAACGATGTACGTTTTCTAAGGCAGTTTTCATGAAGATAAGTTTTGATTGGTTGAAGCGTTATGTAGATCTTTCAGTAGGGCCTGAGGCTTTGCTCGAGGTTTTGCCTAAAATTGGTTTTGAAGTTGATAGTATGGAGCGTAGAGGGCTCCCCCTGCTAGAAAGCATTGTCGTTGGTGAAGTCCTAACGCGTGAAAAGCATCCCGATGCAGACAAGCTCAGTGTTTGCACCGTAACGGTGGGTGAGGGTGATCCTCTTAATATCGTCTGCGGTGCCCATAATTGCGACGTAGGCAATCGCGTGATTGTTGCCCAAGTGGGCGCTCGCATGCCTGAAGGTTTTAAGATTAAGCGCTCTAAATTGCGTGGTGTACCCTCAGAGGGGATGCTCTGCAGTGCTCGAGAGCTGGGCTTAGGTCAAGACCATGAGGGTATTTATATTTTAGACCAAGGCCATCCTTTGGGTACTCCTATTAATGATGTTTTCCCAGGTGGTGATGTCATCTTCGATCTCGAAATTACGGCTAACCGTGGGGATTGTCTAAGCCACATCGGTATCGCTCGCGAGCTTGCCGCTTATTACGATCTTCCTGTGAAGCATCCTGAATGCAAGTCCGTTTCCGGTAAGGGTGAGGCTTTGCTTCAAAATCTCGAAGTGACTGCCCAAGATTGCCCTTACTATACAGCGTGGAGCGTCCAAGGTATTTGCCAAGGTATAAGTCCTGACTGGATGCAAAAAGACCTTGAGGCTGTCGGCCTTCGGCCAGTTAATCTCATTGTTGATATCGTCAATTGGGTGATGTTTGAGACGGGTCAGCCGATGCATGCGTTCGATGCTAAGAAAATCCAAGGAGCATCGCTGATAGTTCGCAAGGCGAAAGCAGAGGAGACGATTATAACTTTAGATGAAAAGAAGCGCACTTTAGATGCGTCGATGCTCGTCATTGCTGATGCTGAACGTCCCCTTGTTGTTGCTGGTGTCATGGGAAGTTTGGATGCTGAAGTTGATGATTCAACAACGGATATTATCCTTGAGAGTGCTTATTTTAATCCTGCTTCGATTCGCCAAACAGCGCGCACGCTCAATATTTCAACGGATAGTTCCTACCGTTTTGAGCGCGATGTAGATCCTGCCGGGGTGTATCCAGCTGCGCAGCGCACTATAGACCTTATTTTAGAACTTTCCGGTGGAACACTTGCAAAAGAGCTCCAAGCCTTTGGGGAGCCTCCACTTGAGCCTGTTTCTATTGGCATTACTGGAGGTTACGTTCGCGAGCTTTTAGGTTTTGATATCAAGGATGAAGCCATCGAATCTATGTGGAAACGCCTTGGTTTTTCTGTGAAGCGTGATGATGCCCAGTCCTGGAAGGTCGTTGTCCCCAGTTATCGCCGCGAGGTAACGCGTCCTGTTGATCTTGTCGAAGAAGTGGTTCGCCTATTTGGTACAGATAAGATCGAAGCAAGTTCGGTTACACTGCCTGTAGTCCATCGCAAGGATGATCCTGTGGCTACGTTTAACCGAGAGGTTGCTCATTATTTCGTCTCTCAGGGCGCAGATGAATGTTGTCACTACACGATGCGTTCTGGCGAAGAGCTGAAGCAACTCTTTGGCGATACTGCAGAAGCGGCTCTTCGTTTACATAATCCATTAGCTAGTGACCAGGGGCATCTTCGTCCATCGCTTATCCCTGGGCTTTTGGATGCTTTGCAGTACAATATTCACCATGGCAATGATGTCCGCCGTCTTTTTGAGCAAGGTCATGTGTTTTTACCTCAAGGTAAAACTGTTGAAGAGCGCATTGCCTGTGCCTTTGTGTTTTTAGCAGAGCCTTTAGAGCGTACTTGGAAGTCTGAGCCACCGCTTGATTTTTATGCGGCTAAAAACTTTTTAGAGTGCATACTTTCTTATGCAGGTGTCGATGTTGCTCGCCTCACTTGGGAGCCTCTTTCAGGGGTTCTTTGGCAGGATGGGCATGCAGCGCAGGTAGATCATCCTAAGTACGCCTTGAGCGCCGGTTTGCTTGATCTTGCTCTTCTCAAAGATCGTTGGGGTTTACGCTCTATGGTCTATGCAGGTGAATTCACTTTAAGCCCTCAAATTTTAGGTAAGCTTGGCAAGGTGAAAACTTTTGAGCCTTTCAGTGCCTTCCCTTCGGTAACGCGTGATATAGCGCTTCTTGTCGATGCGGCATTGCCTGCAGCTAAAGTTGAAAAAGACCTGTTTCGTGTTGCTGAGGCTGCAGCCAAGAAAGTTTTTTCGCTCGAGTCAGTGAATATTTTTGATGTGTATTCTGGAGAAGGTCTTCCTTCTGGAAAGAAAAGCCTTGGGTTTGAGATCAGTTTTCGTTCTCAGGATCGAACCCTGAAAGATGCTGAGGTCAGCGAAGTCTTTGATGCTATCCAAAAAGAAATTACAGCAAGCGGTGCTTACACGGTCCGCGACAATGCTTAAGGTTCATTATCATTCCTTCCTTATTAGTTTTCTATTATGACAGACGAAACATTCAACATTAACTATCTTGCTCAGCTGGCTCGTCTTGAGCTCACTGATGAAGAGAAACAACACTTTTCAAGCCAGCTCGGTGATACGCTTGAGTATTTTAAACGCCTTGAAGCCATTGACGTTGAAGGGGTGGAGCCCATGGCACATGCTTTCCCCATCTATAATGTTCTCCAAGAAGATGTTCCTAGTTCTACATTTTCTGCTGAAGAGGTTTTGGCTAATGCGCCGAAGTCTTCAGAGAATCAAATCGTTGTGCCTAAAGTTGTCGAATAAGCTATTCTATGAGATGCGAATTATTTTTCAAAACCGCCAGTGAGCTGAGTTCATTACTTGATTCAGGTGAGCTTCGTTCTGTCGAGCTCATGCAATCCATTATCGATCGCACCCAAGCGATTGAATCTCGCGTAGGCGCTTTTATTGATTTTGATGCAGATGAAGCGCTTCGTGAAGCTTCTGAGTCGGATAAACGTCGAGAGTCAGGTGAGGCACGTGGGCCCCTCGATGGTATTCCTGTTGGCATTAAGAATATTTTGGCGATTCGCGGCCGTAAGCTTACCTGCGCTAGCAAAATTCTCGAAGACTTTGTCTCCCCGTACGATGCAACCACGGTTACTAAGCTTCGCGAGGCAGGTGCTATTCTTTGGGGTAGTCTCAATATGGATGAGTTTGCCATGGGGTCTTCGACAGAGCACTCTGCTTTTAAGCAAACAGCCAATCCTTGGAATCTCGATTGCACCCCAGGAGGGAGTTCCGGGGGGAGTGGGGCTGCTGTAGCTTCCGGGCAAGCACCCGTTGCCCTGGGTACCGATACCGGGGGCTCTATTCGCCAGCCTGCTTCCTTGTGTGGTATTGTTGGCCTCAAACCCACCTATGGCCGCGTGAGTCGTTACGGTCTTGCTGCTTTTGCTTCTTCTCTTGATCAAATCGGCCCGATGGCGCGGTCTGTCGAAGACGCAGCTTTATTGCTTCAGGTCATTGCAGGTCACGATCACTACGATTCAACATCTCTTGACAAGCCTGTTCCTAATTACCGTGATGCACTCAAGGCTAAAGGGCCGTGGAAGTTAGGTGTTCCTAAAGAGTATTTTGGCGAGGGCTTGAGTGATGAGGTTCGTGCAAAGGTCGAGCAGGCTATTGCTTACTACAAGTCTGAAGGTTGTGAGATTGTTGATATTTCTCTTCCACATGCAGATCTTGCTGTCCCTGTTTATTACATCATTGCTCCTGCGGAAGCTTCTTCGAATCTCGCGCGTTACGATGGTGTTCGTTACACAAAGCGTAGCTTCAAGACAAGGGATGCCATTGATATGTTCTTTAAGAGTCGTGAGGAAGGCTTCGGCCAAGAAGTCAAGCGCCGCATTATTCTTGGGACACATGTTTTAAGCAGTGGCTATTATGATGCTTATTACCTACGTGCTCAAAAGGTCCGTTCTCTTATTCGCCATGATTTCATGCAAGCCTTTAATGAGGTTGATGCTGTCATTACACCTACAGCACCCACACCTGCCTTTAAGCGCGGTGAGAAAACGGATGACCCCTTGCTCATGTATCTCAATGACATTTACACGATTTCTGCTAACTTAGCTGGGCTCCCAGCGATTTCAGTGCCTTGCGGTCTCTCCTCTGACAATCTTCCTATTGGCTTTCAGCTTATGGGTAAGCCTCTTGAAGAGGGTAGTCTGCTTGCAATAGCTCACCACTTTGAACAAGCGCACGATTTTAAATCGATGCATCCATCTCTCTAACTTTAAACACGCTGTTTAATGAAATACGAAGCCGTTATTGGTCTTGAAGTCCATGTTCAGCTTAAGACAAAAAGCAAAATGTTTACGCGTGCTCCCTATTATTATGGAGCGCCGCCTAACACGTTGACAGACCCTGTCGTCCTTGGCCTCCCTGGGACGCTCCCTGTTATGAACAAGGAGGCCGTCCACAAATCGGCAAAGGTGGGGCTTATTTTTGGCTCTCAAATTGCCGAAGTTTGTAAGTGGGACCGTAAAAACTATTTCTACCCAGATTCCCCGAAGGGCTATCAGATCTCTCAGTTTGACCAACCCATCTGTATCGGTGGTGCCGTCGAGATTGAGCTTCCTGGTCCTTCACGCAACGTTATGGGAGAGCATCGATCTGTCCGTCTAACACGAGCTCATCTAGAGGAAGACGTGGGCAAGCTCACGCACGGTTTGGGCGAGAGTCTAGTTGATTTTAATCGCGCGGGGGCACCTCTTCTGGAAATCGTCACTGAGCCAGATATGCATACCTCAGAAGAAGCGTTCGCTTTTCTGACCTCGCTGCGCATGCACATGGTCTATGCGGGTATTTCTGACTGTGATATGGAAAAAGGCCAAATGCGTTGCGATGCTAATGTGAGTATTCGCCCTGCAGGCACAATGGAGCTTGGTACCAAGGTAGAGATTAAAAACCTGAACACGATCTCGGGTGTGCGCAATGGCATCGATTATGAAATTAAGCGTCAGATTCGCTGTATAGAAGAGGGTGAGGCCATTGTACAAGAGACGCGTCGTTGGGATGCTGAGAAAAGCAGGACAACCTCAATGCGCTCTAAAGAGATGTCGCATGACTATCGCTATTTCCCCGATCCAGATTTAATGCCCGTTAAACTCAGCAAGGAAACCGTTGAAGGCTTACGTTCCGAGCTTCCCGAATTTCCTTACGACAAACAGCGCCGCTTTCTTGAGCAATACTCACTTCCTTTCACTATCACTTCAGTCCTGTGTCCGGATCGCGAATTGAGTGATTACTTTGAAGCTGCTGTAGCCATTTACAATAATGCGAAGTCTATTGCCAATCTCATCGCTAACGATCTTCTTCGCGAGTTAGCTGAGGCGGGTAGCCATGGTTCACTTCCTTTGAGTGAGTGCAAGGTGAAGCCCGAGCATATCGCAGGCCTTGTTAAGCTGATCGATGAAGGGATCATCTCAAAGCAAATAGCTCAGGACGTCTTTATTCAAATGTTTAAAACGGGTCATGCCGCTGATGTTATCGTCCGGGAACAAGGGCTAGAGCAAACTTCAGATACTTCAGAGCTTGAGGCACTTTGCCGTGATATTATCACGAACAATCCTAAGCCTGTCGAAGAATTTAAAGGCGGTAATGAAAAAGCGATCAATGCCCTCAAGGGCCAAGTGATGAAGCGCACTCAAGGCAAGGCTAATCCAAAAGTCGTTGATGACGTTTTAAAGTCGTTAATTCTTAATTAATGCTCTAAACTCTTCGTATGTCCAAGGACTTTAATGAGGTTGTTGATTGCATGCTGAAGTCGGATAATCGCTATGAGCGTGGTGCTTATCAGTTCATGCGTGAAGCGCTCGATCACACCTTTAAGTCTTTGGCTAAAGAGCGTGAGATGCAGCCTAATACACACATTTCAGGCCGCGAGTTGCTCGATGGCGTTAAGGATTACGCTCTTTCCGAATATGGTCCTTTAGCCAAAACCGTACTCAATGCCTGGGGGGTCGAAAATAGCGAAGACCTTGGCAATGTCGTCTTTAATTTGATCGAGCATGGTGTTTTTGCCAAGAGTGAGGAAGACACTCCTGAGATGTTTAAGTCTGGTCTAGACTTTGAAGAGGCCTTCGTGCGGCCCTTTTTACCCAAACATGCGCCATCTTCTAAAAAGCCAAAGCGTAAGTCTCGTGGCGAAGACAATTAATTCACACAACGCATAATTATATGTCACTGGATACTTTGATGCAGACTCTTTTTGATGAGAGGGTCGAACGCATAACACTTCCCAACGGTCTTACCGTTATCGTTAAGCCGGATGCAGCTTCTAATCTTGTCTCGGCCCAGGTTTGGGTAAAGACGGGTAGCATTCACGAGGGTTCGCTGCTCGGTTCAGGGCTTTCTCATTACGTCGAACACATGCTCTTTAAGGGCACAGAGCGTCGGACGCACAAGGCTATCACAGACGATATTCAATCCCATGGTGGGACAATCAATGCCTATACCACTTTTGACCGCACGGTTTACTACGTAGATGCACCTTCTGAATCGTTCGAGCCTGTTCTTGATGTGTTGGAAGATATCGTTTTCCATTCTGTGTTCCATGAGGCTGAGGTGGACTCTGAGCGAAGCGTTATCCAGCGGGAGATTGATATGGGCCGTGACGATCCTGACCGTAAGCTCCAGATTCACCTGTTTGAGACCGCTTACCAGACGCACCCTTATCGCTATCCGGTCATTGGCCACCGGGAGTTATTCGATGCCATTACACGCGATCAACTTTTTAACTATTACAAGGGGGCTTATGTCCCCAATAACATGGTCCTTGTCATTGTGGGTAATGTCGATGTCTCTGCTTGCATGACTCATGTTGAGGCGCTCTTTGGAAAGCACCCACGAGCTTGCACAGGCCCGATTGTTCCGACGGTTGAGTCTGGCCAGCTCGCTCCGCGCACATGCCGCTTAAAAGGCGATTACCAGCTCACTTACGGCAGCATTACTTATAAGATTCCTGGGCTTAAGTCAAAAGATGCCCCCGCGGTTGATCTCCTCGCTCTGATTCTTGGCCACGGTAAGAGTGCGCGCCTTTGGCAGCGTCTTCGCGAAGAGGAGGAGCTTGTCCATCATATTGATGCCTCTAGCTGGAATCCTGGCGAAACGGGCCTCTTGTGGGTGGGCTATGTCTGCGATCCTGATAAGCGCGACGCTGTGGAGTCTGCAGTTGCCTCGGTTATGGAGGATTTTATTCAGTCGGGTCCCACAGAGCTAGAGCTTGATCGCGCGCGTCGCCAGCTTGCTGTTGGTGAGGTGAATGTTCGCAAAACGATGAGTGGTCAAGCAAGCCGTCTAGGCACGGCCGAAGTTGTCGTGGGAGACCTTGCTTATCCCCGTTATTATTTTGATCGCCTTGCCAAGGTGACCTTAGCAGATGTTCAGTCTGTAGCACGCAAGTATTGTATTTCCGAGGGGAAAACAAGCGCTTCGTTAGCTCCTGATTTAGCCAATGAGCCATCTTCTGATTCTGCAATACCTCAAGGTTTAAAAGATTTTTCAGAGCATCGCTTGTCCAGTGGTATGCGTGTTCTGCTACAGCCAGACGCGCGTCTTCCTAAGGTGCATCTGCGTCTTGCTGGCCTGGGTGGCCCTCTTTACGAATCTTCAGGCTCGCGCGGTTTTACCAGTCTTACTTCGTCACTTCTCACCAAGGCCGCAGGCAACCGTTCTTCTAAAGAAGTTGCTGAGACGATAGAATCTCTTGGTGGCACCTTGGGTGAGGTTTCCGGTAACAACAGCTTTGGCTTGTATACGGAAGTTCTTTCAGAGGATTTTCCCGCCGCTTTAGATATTATTAAAAACGCTTTGCTTGCACCCGCCTTTAAGGCTGATGATCTTCATCGCGAACGTGAAGCTCAAATCGCCACCATTAAAGAGGCTGAGGATGATATTCTCGATCACGCTATCCGGCGTGCCCGGGAGCTTCTCTTCGAAGGGCATCCTTACGCCCAGGGCTCACTAGGCACAGTGGAAGATCTTAAGTCAGTAGATGAAGATTCTATCCGGTCTCACTACGTGCGTCTCCTTGCTGCAGACAATCTCATCGTGGCTGTTTCCGGTGATTTTGATGAGGCTACTATGCTTGCCGAGCTTGAGGCTGCTTTTGCCTCGGTTCCTCAAGATGCCTTCGAAGCGTGTGACGTTCCTGCTTCGCCTTTGCTCGCTCCTGTGGAGCGTACTTTTTCAATGGATCGGGAGCAGGCTGTTGTCGTTCAGGCCTTTCCCGGTATTGGTGTTAAGAGCGAGCATTATTACGTCGAAGAAGTTCTCGATGAGCTTTTAAGCGGCATGTCGAGTCATCTTTTTGAGTCTGTTCGCGAGCAGCGAGGTCTTGCTTATTACGTTGGGTCAAGTCGTATGCTCGGTCTCACTTCAGGTATGTTCTACCTCTATTCGGGGACAGAGCCTGCCCACGCACACGAAGTTGCCCAAACTATGGAGGAAGAGCTTGCTCGCATCGCTTCGGGTAACGTGACTGAGGAGGAACTCTCTCGCGTACGTACGCACTTAAAGGCCCGCAAGCGGATGAGCCTTCAAGCCCCAGGCAGCCGAGCAGGCCAAGCAGTGCTCAATGCGCTTTACGGTCTTCCTATTAATGAATGGCGCGAGTATGATGCCAAGGTAGACGCTGTTTCACGCGAAGCTATCCAAGCTTACACTAAAGACCACTGCAATCCTTGCTCTCGAGTCCAGGTTTTGATTAATGCAAAACCTTCTTCAGAGGCCAATTAATCCTCGGGTGGCGTATACCAAGAGAAATGCTTGGTGTTCATGCCACGCAATTTAAATGCTTGTTCGAGTAGATCTCTATCTAATGTTGCGCCGGTCCGAATGCCATGGTTGGCAAACCATCCTTGTCTCATTTCAAGAGCCATAACAATCTTATCCGATCGCGAACGCACGGGTGTTCTGTCGTTAGGATAGAGTGGATGTACCTCAACCAGTTTTCCTTCCGCGTTGAAAAAGCCTACATCAAGGGGGATGCTCGTATTTTTCATCCAAAATTGTTGCTGTCCAGCTTTAGAAAAGACAAAGAGCATGCCTTGGTTTGGCTCAAGAGAGGCCCGGTGCATTAGGCCCTCTGCTTGCTCTTTACGCGTCAGTGCAATTTGAGCTTCGAGCTCGGCACCTCCGACTTCTAACTTGATCCAATCGTACACATCGGCATGCAGAGGCCGGTCAAAGCTGCAGCGAATACCAAGGAGAGCAATGAGTATAATGAGAAAAAAAGGAGCAATAGGGCGCATAGGGCGTTGTCTTTGTGAAAAAGCTACTCAATAATAAGGCTCATTACGGTGAAATGAAAACAAAAAAAACAAAAACGGCACCTTCAGTACTCTTCTATTGCGACTCTCAAACCAATAGTGATCTTTTCTACCTCGGCCGCATTTTTATCCCCGATGCATTCCTTGCTTTTACCCAAAGGGGGAAGTCCTATGCGGTTGTTAGTGCCCTTGAGTATGGTCGTACTAAAGAAGACTCTACTTTTGATGAAGTGCTTTCCCTTGAAACTGTCCGTGAACAAGCGGCAAAAGCACTTCGTCGCAAACATGTCGAAACCGCGCACATCGTTAAGTACCTCGCCAAAATCTACGAAATTCCCTCTTTTCGCCTCCACCCAGACACTCCTGCATCCCTGGTTGTAGGGCTCCAGTCTGCTGAAGTCCCTTTTGAAGTGGGGGAGCATCCCTTTTTTCCCGAGTCTTTAGTCAAAACCGATGAGGAGGCCAAAGCCATTGCCCACGCAAATAAGATCAGTTCTGCAGGCATTCGTGCTGCGATACATGCCCTGGAGGATGCTAAGATCAAGCACGGGAAGCTTTATTTGAAGGATGAGCTCCTTACCTCCGAGCGCATGCGCATGTTGATTGAAGTCGCTTGCCTCGAAGCCGGCGGCACTGGAGACTGTATCGCAGCCGGTGGCAACCAAGCTTGTGATCCTCATTGTTTCGGTTCGGGTCCTTTGCGCCCCAATGAGTTAATCATTGTAGATGTCTTCCCTCGCGACAAAAAGTCCGGCTATTATGGCGACATGACGCGCACCTTCCTCAAGGGCCGTGCCAATGAAGTCCAAAAGGAATTCGTTGCCGTTGTCAAAGAGGCGCATAAGCGTGCTATCGATGCGGTGAAGCCTCGCATTAAGGCGAGCAAGGTTCATGCTGCGGCCAAAGATTTTTTTGATGAGCGCGGTTGTGAGACGGGCATTGAAAAGGGCAAGCACTACGGCTTCTTCCATTCAACGGGCCATGGCTTGGGCCTTGGTCTTCATGAGCCTTTGCGCATTAGTCAGGAGAGCACGCTCACTCTCAAGAAGGGAATGGTTTTCACTATTGAGCCTGGCCTCTACTATCCTGGCCTTGGCGGGTGCCGCATTGAAGATGTCGTCCAGGTTACCAAGGAGGGCTCTAAGCTCCTTTCTTCATTGCATTACAAATGGGAGATTCGCTAAATTAAGTCCTACATGAAAGCGCTGCTAGACAAGATTCATCAGCTCAATGTCGCCGTCATTGGAGACGTTATTTTAGACCATTATATTTTGGGCGACACCTCGCGCATCTCTCCGGAGGCACCTGTTCCCGTTGTCAATGTCAGTAAAGACATCCATAAGGCTGGGGGGGCTGCTAATGTCGCCTTAAATATTAAGTCCCTCGGCGCCGAGGTGGAGCTCTGCGGCTGGCTCGGCCATGATGAGGCGGGGGACCAAATGCGCCAAATCCTCGAAGACTCAGGGGTTCATTTCGATACTTGGTTTGTCAATCACGATGTCCCCACTATTAAGAAGACGCGCGTCATGGTTCGCAATCAGCAGCTTTGCCGCGTTGACCGCGAAGGCTATCCAGATCTCTACTCCATGGCAGAGCCTGCGATGATTGATTTTCTCAAGCAGCATATCGCAGGCAAAAACGCAGTCATCCTTTCAGATTACGCCAAAGGCGTGATTGATCAACCCCTCGCCGATGAGCTCATACGCTTCTGCAATGATAAGGGTATTTTTGTCGCCAAAGACCCCAAGCCCCGTCGTGAGCTTACCTTGGTAGGTATGGATCTTTTCACTCCCAACCGCCTCGAGGCCATCCAGCTTTCGGGGGTTGAGGTAGTTCCAGGCCGTCCTTTCCCCGCCGAAGAAATCTGCAAGCGCATCTGGGAAAAATACGCCCCCAAGTTCCTCGTCATCACCTTAGGGTCTGAGGGGATGCTCTTG
>MDTG01139400.1_pt1 | contig 87931 bp, 60 predicted proteins | sample 811421 | NCBI WGS metagenome assembly MDTG01 (sample SAMN05326645, study PRJNA326480) | marine metagenome | isolation source: seawater | place: Pacific Ocean: South East | collected 2011 | reverse complement strand
TGAAACTTGGCTCCCCCTCCCCGACTCGAACGGGGGACCTGCGGATTAACAGTCCGTCGCTCTAACCAACTGAGCTAAGGGGGACCTGTGTTTCAACGGCTGCGAATATTAATGAGGTAACGATGATGTGTCAATATACTTCGTTATATTTTTATTTCGTTTGCTTAAAAAATGTCTTTTTGGCGATCTTTAATACAATTTCACGCTAAACTGGCTGTTTTTTAAACTTTGCCGGCTGTGAATAACGCTAATTACATGAAAAATAATAGATTAGTTATAGGTAATACCGTCAGCTTTAAGTTAAAAATCGCAAAAAGAATATAAACTTATATTTTTATGCCTAAAAGCTATTAAAAAAACGTTGAATACTGTGCTTACGTACAGCTTTTCATAAATCTGTAACCTAATGTGTGAAGTTAGAAGGTTAGTCGTTACTTACATAAAATTTCCTCGATCTGGCGTGAAGCCGCGCCAATACTGGCTCTATGAGACTTATCCACGAATTCTGTGGATAACTATGTTGATAGATGTGTTTCATTGCGAGTCGTGATGGTCACATGTCAAAATATCGTCATATTTCTGCCATGCTCAAACTGCTGTAACTCATTGTTTTATAATTGTTTGAAATGAATTTTGCACAATTGTGTAACACAGTGTCAATGTTTTATGCACCAAAATGATCAGTCGAATACTTGTGTGTTACTCATTCACCAGTTGGTCTGAAAAATCGACAGTTTAACAAACTGTTTACACAAAGGGCCAAGTGGTTGAGTATCGATGACAGGGCAGGCTTATGTTATCTGGGCTGGATTAAGTGTATTTAATAAGTTACACGCGCTATCGGTGGCATAAAATACGCTTTAATCGTGAATCCCTGTTCAATTGAACAAATAAGATTCCGTTATTGACGCCTTAAGTGATAAAAATGCGATGAATTGCATTATTCGGTGCGTAAAATTAATTAAACGATAAAATACTGTTGTTATTTACAGCACTCCAGTACAATAAATCCTTTATTTTAAATCTGCGAAAGTTCGGATGGTTGATAGATTGCCGCCCGCGCTTCAGTTCATCCCGAAATGTGTGAATAAACCATGTCAGCAGCGAACAACAAGTCCAGAGATCTTATAAATGGCGATATCAGTCAAACGCTAAAGCGTATGACGGTGCCGATGATTGTTGGCATGATAATGATGATGAGCTTCGGACTGATAGATACCTTCTTTGTTAGTTTGCTTGGTACAGAGCCGCTTGCCGCAATCAGTTTTACGTTTCCTGTTACGTTTACGCTGATCAGCCTGAATATTGGGTTGGGAGTAGGCACATCGGCTGTCATTGCGCGACTCGCCGGACAGGGAAATCAGGATAATGCACGGGAAACCGGCTCCGGTGCCATTATGCTGTCATCATTATTAGTCGGCATACTGGCCATTATAGGCGGCTTCACTGTTGTACCTATTTTCTCGCTGCTTGGCGCCCAGGATAACCTGATGCCATTTATTCAGGATTATATGTACATCTGGTATTTTGCCTCCGTGTTCCTGGCGATTCCCATGGTTGGAAACAGTGTATTACGGGCCAGAGGCGATACCAAGACGCCAAGCATTATTATGGCGACTGGCGGCGGCATAAATGCAGTACTCGACCCGATTCTTATATTCGGTGTTGGACCAATTCCGGAAATGGGCATTGGCGGTGCAGCGCTGTCTACGTTGATTTCCTGGATCATTTGTTCAATCTGGATTTTGTACTTACTGGCTAAACAGCGCGGCTACATTCTTCCGCGTTTGCTGACCCCAAAAGAATTCATGGTCAGCAGCCGTTCAATCCTTCATATCGCATTACCTGCTGCCGGGGCTAATATGCTAACGCCAATTGCCGGGGCCATTCTTACCCGGGTGGTCGCGGGCTATGGCGAGGAAGCCGTCGCGGCATGGGGAGTAGGGAGCAGGTTAGAGTCATTTACCACTATACTTGTGTTGGCGTTATCGATGACGTTACCACCCTTTATTAGTCAGAACCTGGGGGCTAATAAATTTGACCGCGTAAAACAGGCTTATTGGCTGGCGGTAAAATTTGTGATGGGGTGGCAGTTGTTGGTAAGTATACTGTTATGGCTGCTGTCAGGCTTGATTGCGGCGCTATTCGCCAAAGAACAGGCGGTGGCCGAATTGATCCAACTGTTCCTGTTAATTGTACCCTTTGGGTACGGATTGCAGGGCATCATAATATTGACAAACTCCTCGCTGAACGCGTGTCATTTGCCCATGTCGGCACTCACACTGAGCATTATTCGATTGTTTGTGTTTTTTGTGCCCATCACGGTAGCCATGGGGTGGGTGTTTGATCTTACGGGTATCTTTGCTGGTGCCGTTGCCGCCAATCTGTGTATGGCTATGGTATCCATGTATTGGTTCCGTCGATCTTTACGTGTATTAGAAACTCAAACTGATTAGCAGGTAACGCATCATGACGAAAGGTTTTGAACTGGTCTCAAAATATGAACCCGCCGGCGATCAGCCCAAGGCCATAGAGGCGTTGGTCGATGGTCTGGAGAGTGGCCTTGCCCAACAAACCCTTCTGGGGGTAACCGGTTCAGGTAAAACCTTCACAATGGCGAACATCATCAACCAGGTACAACGCCCAACGTTAGTGCTAGCGCACAACAAAACCCTGGCGGCGCAGCTGTACGGCGAAATGAAAGAGTTCTTTCCGAATAATGCCGTTGAATACTTCGTTTCTTATTACGACTACTATCAGCCAGAAGCTTACGTTCCTAGTACCGATACCTTTATTGAAAAAGACGCGTCAATTAACGACCATATAGAACAGATGCGCTTGTCGGCTACAAAAGCGCTCATGGAGCGTCGAGACGTTGTCATTGTTGCCAGTGTATCTGCTATTTATGGCTTGGGTGATCCTGAGTCCTACATGAAAATGCTGCTGCATTTGCGTCAGGGGGACACAATCAATCAGCGGGACATATTACGCCGTTTAGCCGAGCTACAATACAAGCGCAACGATCTGGCCTTTGAGCGCGGAACGTTCCGGGTTCGTGGGGACGTGATTGACATTTTCCCGGCTGACTCCGAGAAGCAGGCTGTCAGAGTTGAGTTATTTGACGATGAAATAGACCGAATCAGTTTGTTCGATCCGCTTACCGGTTCCGTAGACAAAAACGTGGTGAGGGCGACGGTATTTCCTAAAACGCACTATGTTACGCCACGTGAAAAAATTCTGGACGCGGTGGAGAGTATTAAAACCGAACTAGCCGATCGCAAGAAGCAGTTACTAAGCGTAAATAAGCTGCTGGAAGAACAACGCATAAGTCAGCGCACGCAGTTCGACATAGAAATGATGATGGAGCTGGGCTATTGCTCAGGTATCGAAAACTACTCGCGTTATTTGTCGGGACGGGCGCCGGGAGAGCCGCCACCGACCTTGTTGGACTACTTTCCTGCCGATGGCCTGATGTTTATCGACGAATCACACGTGACCGTGTCCCAGATAGGTGCGATGTATAAAGGCGACCGTTCTCGCAAAGAAACACTGGTAGAATATGGTTTCCGTTTGCCGTCGGCCCTCGACAACCGGCCGCTCAAATTCGAGGAGTTTGAGCATATTTCACCGCAAACAATTTATGTATCGGCTACCCCGGGCAATTACGAACTTGAGAAGTCAGATGGCGAAGTCGTCGAACAGGTTGTTCGGCCAACCGGTCTATTGGACCCGGTTATCGAAGTACGCCCTGTGGCCACACAGGTGGACGATGTGCTGTCTGAAATTCAATCACGCGTGGCCGTAGATGAGCGGGTTCTTATAACAACGCTCACCAAACGCATGGCAGAAGATCTCAGTGAGTACCTCAACGAACACGGTGTGAAAGTGCGTTACCTGCATTCCGACATTGATACGGTTGAACGTATTGAAATCATACGTGACCTGCGCTTAGGTAAGTTTGATGTACTGGTGGGTATCAACCTGCTCCGGGAAGGTCTGGATATGCCAGAAGTGTCTTTGGTGGCCATATTAGATGCCGACAAAGAAGGTTTCCTGCGTGCTGAAAAGTCGTTAATTCAAACTATTGGTCGTGCTGCACGTCACATCAATGGTAAAGCCATTCTGTACGGCGACACTATTACCGGCTCCATGCGCAAAGCCATAGACGAAACTGAACGCAGACGCGCGAAACAGATTGCTCACAATGAGGCCAATGGCTTAACCCCGCAAAGCCTGAACAAACCAATTACTGACATTATGGATTTGGGAGATTCGGTTGCACCACAGGCAGGTAAAATCAAACTGCGCAAAGTGGCAGAGTCGAAGCAGGCTGCCAAAGCCGCTTCGGCAACAGAAATCATGGGCCGTATTGGCGAGTTGGAAAAAGAAATGTTTGAGTATGCCCGTGAGCTGGAGTTTGAAAAAGCCGCTTCGCTACGTGATGAGATTGAACAGCTGCGTAAGCAGGTCGTTACCTTGTCTTAACGAGGGGCGTATAGTAGTCAGTGACTGAATAGAGTATTGCTAAAACAATGTCTAAAGAACAACCAAACAACCCCTTGCACGGCGTGACGCTGGAAGCTGTAGTAACCCGCTTACAAGCGCATTACGGCTGGGATGGCTTGGCCGCCAGGGTGAATGTCAATTGCTTTAAGAGCGATCCTTCTGTTAAATCGTCACTGAAATTTTTGCGTAAAACCCAATGGGCACGTGATAAGGTGGAGCAGCTTTACATCTCCACGTTCAGTGAAAGTTCGCCCTGGCGGAAATAAACATCTAACTTTTAGTAGTCAGCTAAGATCGCTTCAGCAATCATCGGCACATATTTGGCCATCCATCGCTGTGCATGTTCGTTGAACAGGATGTCTTCACCATCCGCTCTATACGCATAGCTTACCTTGTTATCGATACTTCGGATGACCAGCTCGTTCAGTTTATCTTCCTTAACGGTCAACTCGATTTAGGTATGAGCAGGCAGGCTTTCGATGGCCGTCAATGCCATGTTAAAGCGGATCTCTTTCTTTTGTTGCAGCGAAGGGGATTTGATGCGTAACTCAATATCTTATTTGACGATCTGCTGCCGATGACAGAGCATGACGAAAGCGCTGAGCCAGGTTATCACTAATGCAATTAGTGCGACTCGAATCAGATTGGTCTTACTGACTTTATTCACACATTTTTTTCCATTCGCGTGCTGATTATCGCGCTTGCTGCAACCATTGCCAGCACCAATATGTAACGACTTTTTTAGCAGGCATGGTGGCCTACCTAAAAATTTACAAACATTCTGCTCAAAATGTGATTGTAAATGTTGGTTTCTCTGCCTATTATGGTTTGAGTATCAATAACTATACCTAAAACAAAAGACGGTGCGACCATGTTAAATCGATTGCAAGAGTCAGATATTAAGTTGCTACGGGTGTTTTATGCGGTAGCAAGTTGTAATGGATTTACCGCTGCTGAACCGGTGTTACGTATGCAACGCCCCAATATCAGCGCGGCAATTAAAAAGCTTGAAGAACGACTGGATCTGGTTTTGTGTCACCGCGGTCGCGGTGGTTTTCAAATGACTAAAGAAGGCGAGGTAGTCTTTCAGGAAACCAAACGCATATTCAACGCGTTTGATAACTTTGTCTTTAACCTCAAGTCTTTGCATGATGATTATTCAGGTCATATTACATTGGTGTTGATGGCAGGTCTGCCTCTCTCTATACATCTGGCTGTAAGCCGGGCAGTAAAGAGCACCATGAAAAAATTCGACGATATTCACGTCAATATTCAAACCCGACTATACAATGAAGTGGAACACGTGGCGTTGTCGGGTGAGTGTCACCTGGTAGTGTCTACGTACGATATGGTGAAACCAGAATCGGTTACATTTCATACCATCGGTACCTCGTGTAACGGTCGCCTTTACTGCGCGCCTTCGCACCCGTTAGCGAAATACCGCGACGTTGATGCATTACCTGACAATGTTCGCATTGAAGATTACCCGGCAATCGGGATTTCGGGTTTGTCATCGGCTAACTACATTGACGGCGACAGTCGCTTAGCCATCCAAACGTTTTCAGATTCATTTGATGCGGCAATGTCAGCAATGATGACTGGCGAGTACGTAGCGTTATTGCCTGATTACATGGCAAAAGAGCAGGGGGTTGCACTAGGGTTGGTGCCTATTGCTAATGGTAACTTGTTTACCTTTAGTCATGAGCTGTTTGTCATGAACGGTAAAAATACCCGTCTGAACCCTGTACTGCGCTACTGCATTAAAGAATTGGGTTACTTTATTACCGAAAGTCAGAAGTAATCAGACTGCAATCGGTAAAGTCAGATTTTAAAACAGGCCAGACAGCAATGTCTGGCCTGTTTTTATTTGAGCTCGTGTTGCTTATTCGTCAGTGTATGACGAAAAGTAATATCTTGTAGTGGTGATTAACTTTCGTACTCTAGCGGATCCGTGGCGTTATTGTCACGAAATGCTTCCAGACGTTCCTGGCAAGCGCCGCATTTACCACAGGCATGTTCGCGCCCGTTGTAGCACGTCCAGCTTTTGCCATAGTCCAGGCCCATTCGAAGACCGTCAGTCAAGATAGCGGTTTTACTTACTTTCAGATAGGGCGTCACAATTTCTATCGCTTCGTAGTTAGCAATGGCACAAACGTCATTCATTTTTTCTACGAATTCAGGGCGGCAATCCGGATAAATCGCGTGATCACCTGAGTGTGCTCCGTAATACACTTTATTGGCTTCCATGCTTACCGCATAGCCAACAGCCAGAGACAACAAAATCATATTGCGGTTTGGTACCACAGTTTGCTTCATACTTGGCTCTTCGTAATGGCCTTCAGGCACCTCAATATCGTCGGTCAGCGCTGAGCCTCCAACCAAACTGTTAATTGCTGAGATGTCCACGATTTTATGGGAGATGCCCAGCTCTTTACAGACGTTGGCAGCATAATCCAGTTCTTTCTTATGGCGCTGGCCATAGTCAAAAGAAAGGGCATAGGGAGTCTTTCCATCTTCAATGGCTTTGTTCAGCACGGTGTAGCTGTCCATGCCACCGGAGTAGATCACAATCACTTTTTCAGACATAACGGAGTATAATTATAGAAAACATAACGGAATTTTAAGCTATCCCTGCTAAAATCCCAACTATCAAGACGACAGGATTACAGATTTGACAGATCAGGTACTCAACATTAACGAAATGTTCGAAACTATTCAGGGCGAAGGTGTCTACACCGGCGTGCCTGCTATTTTTGTGCGATTACAAGGTTGTCCGGTAGGGTGCCCCTGGTGTGATACCAAGCACACCTGGACGCTCGATGAAAACCTGATCGACAGCGTTGATGCTGTTGTTAATAAAAGCGAAGAGTCTGAACGCTTCTTTGGTATTTCTGATTTGGGTTTGTTGGCGCTGTTTGAGCAACAAGGTTACAACGCCAAACATGTTGTCATAACCGGTGGTGAACCCTGTATGTACGACCTCAGAGGATTAACCGAGCTGTTGCATGAACGCGGCTTTACATCGCAAATTGAGACCAGTGGTACATTTGAAGTGAAATGCGCTCAACAGACCTGGGTCACAGTATCACCTAAGGTAAATATGAAAGGTGGTTATGATGTACTCACCAGCGCGCTACAACGTGCCAATGAAATAAAGCACCCGATTGCGATGCAAAAACATGTCGACGAACTGGACGCGCTGCTAGCTGGTATTGACCTGACTGATAAAGTGGTGTGCTTACAACCCATCAGTCAGCAGGCCAGGGCAACAGAGCTGGCAATAAAAACCTGTATTGACCGTAACTGGCGCTTATCGCTGCAAACACATAAATATGTGGGAATTGCCTGAATGTTTGTTACGCTGACAAACAGAGTGTCGAAACGAGTAAAGCGTATGAGCTGGAAGACGATTACATTGTTTATTGCCGCTATGAGTGTTTTTATGGCACCGGGAAGTGCGTTAGCAGCAAACTGGTCAATTCATTACCCACGGCCAATAGACGAAAACGATCAACGTCATGACTACCCCCTTACTTTGTTAAAGCTCGCACTGAGCAAAACCGGTGTGCGGTATACATTAACGCCATCTGAGCGAATTTTGCTGCAAGGGAAATCAATTCGTCAGCTAAAAGAAAACCGCGAGATTAATATTCTGTGGGTGATGACCGACACGCAGCGCGAGAAAGAGTTATTGCCCATTCGCATTCCTATCCATAAAGGCCTGATTGGTTGGCGGGTGTTTTTAATTAATCAAAGCCTGGAAGACCGGTTTGATAAAGTGACTGATTTTCAATCGTTAACCAAACTGACTCCTTTGCAGGGCGCGGAATGGCCAGATACGAAAATTCTTCAGTCTAACGGGTTTAACGTACTGACTGTAACCGACTTTCCGGAGGCTTTTAGTCGTTTAGCGTTACGCCAGGGCGACTTTTTCCCGCGGGCAGTGAGTGAGGTACTCGATGAGCTCAATTACTCGTCTCTGGACCCGGACATCGTGCTGGAGAAAGACCTCGTCATTCATTACCCAACGGCGATGTACTATTTCGTAAACCGCGCTAATCCGACCATGGCACGCCTGATTGAAACAGGCCTGCGACGTGCGTTAGAAGATGGTTCTTTTGATAATATTTTTATTAGCCACCACCGCGAAGCGTTGTTAAAAGTGGATATTGGCAATCGCAAGGTGTTTCATATCGACAACCCTCTGTTGCCGCCAGGCACACCACTCGATGACAAAGCCTTGTGGTTTGACCCGGAAAAGCACACGCCAAACGTCAACGACGATTGAGCGGTATATATCTGTTAATCAGGCATAAAAAAACCAGCGAAGTCGCTGGTTTTTTTGTGTCTGTATCAATGCGTAATTAAGACTGTCCGTGAACGTCTTTCATTGAACGACCCGATGGGTCAGCATTGTTCTTAAAGCTTTCGTCCCACTCAAGGGCTTCAACCGTACTACAGGCAATTGACTTGCCGCCCGGAACACAGCGTGCAGCGGTTTCCTGAGGGAAGTAACCTTCAAAGATAGTGCGGTAGTAGTAACCTTCTTTGGTGTCAGGCGTGTTGATTGGGAAGCGGAATTCAGCAGAGGCAAGTTGCTGGTCGCTCACTTCGTTCTCAACAAAATCTTTGATTGAGTCAATCCATGAATAACCCACACCGTCACCAAACTGTTCTTTCTGGCGCCACAGTACTTCTGGCGGCAGGGTATCACCATTGTCGAAGGCTTCACGCAAAATGTATTTTTCCATTTTGCCGTTACCACACATTTTGTCTTTCGGGTTCAGGCGCATGGCAACGTCCATGAACTCTTTGTCCAGGAACGGTACACGTGCTTCTACACCCCATGCTGACGTGGCTTTGTTGGCACGCGCACAGTCAAACATGTGCAGGCGGTCAAGCTTACGCACGGTTTCTTCGTGGAATTCTTTGGCATTCGGCGCTTTGTGGAAATACAGGTAACCACCAAAGATTTCATCTGAACCTTCGCCAGACAGAACCATTTTGATACCCATTGCTTTGATCTTACGGGTCATCAGGTACATAGGCGTAGCGGCACGAATAGTCGTCGTGTCGTAGGTTTCCAGATGGTAAATAACGTCGCGGATCGCATCCAGGCCTTCCTGAATGGTGAAGTGGATCTCGTGATGCACGGTACCAATCATGTCGGCTACTTTTTTGGCAGCCAGTAAGTCAGGTGCGCCTTCAAGGCCTACTGCAAACGAGTGCAGACGTGGCCACCAGGCATCAGACTTGTCTTCATCTTCAACGCGCTTAGCAACGTATTTAGCCGCAACGGCAGACACCAGTGATGAATCCAAACCACCCGACAACAATACGGCGTAAGGTACGTCTGACATCAGGTGAGATTTTACTGCTTTTTCAAACGCTTCGCGAAGGTCGTCGATGCTGGTTTCGTTGTCTTTAACGGCATCGTACTCCATCCAGTCGCGTTTGTAGTATTTCACTAATTCGCCGGTTTTACTCCACATGTAGTGGCCCGGAGGGAATTCACTGATTGTTTTACACACAGGCGCCAGGGCTTTCATTTCTGATGCTACGTAGAAATTACCGTGCTCGTCGTAACCTGTATATAGCGGGATAATACCAATATGGTCACGGGCAATCAGGTAGGAATCCTGCGCTTCGTCATAAAGAACGAAGGCAAACATGCCTTGTAAATCGTCAATAAACTCTACACCGCGTTGTTGATACAGAGGTAAAATCACCTCGCAATCAGAACGGGTTTTAAAGTTGTATGGGGTAGCCAAATCTTTAGCCAACTGCTTGTGGTTGTAGATTTCACCGTTAACCGCCAGGATTTGCTGACCGTTATCGCTGATAAGCGGTTGTGCGCCAGTGTCGACATCGACGATAGCTAAACGCTCGTGACACAAGATGGTATTGTCATTATTCCAGATACCCGACCAGTCAGGGCCACGGTGACGCAGCGTTTTGGTTAATTCAAGTGCTTGGGTTCTGAGTTCAGACACATCGGTTTTGATATCTAAGATACCGAAAATACCACACATAGGAAGCGTTCTCTCTTGTCACATAGTTAAAGGATAATGTTTTCTGTCGGTGCTCGAATTGATATACAGCGGTGGATTATTTTTTTGCAGGATAAAACCTTTTCACTCGCGAGTACTGAATGTGCCAGCATGAGATAAAAATGCAAGCTTAATCTTTGATTAATTCGCTATTAAGTATAAAAAATAAGCAGGATAGCCCGGGTAGCGTGAATGCTGTGTGAAAGTAGCGCAAATAAAGGGGAGGGAAGCGGTTATGCTCAGCGTGGAGCACAACCGCCAAAACAGTTGTTAGGGACGCTGGAATTCGCTGGATTCACTCCAGGTTGGCCAGGCCTCTTTGTTGGCTACCATGTAACCCACTTCCATAAGTAATTGGGTATCCTGTGATATGCCACTTAAATCCCAGCCATCGCGGAATTTGTCGCAGACCTGGTGATAGCACCCGGTAACCACCACTTTCATGTGTTTGCGGTATTTTGCCGTGGCTTCGTCAAACGGCTCTTTTCCACCTTTCGCGTATAGCGCAGGTACACCCGCCTTAGCAAAGCTAAAGTGATCTGAGCGATAGTAATATCCGGCTTCAGGACGGTCTTCCTGTGCCAGAACGCGGCCCTGACGCTGGGCTGCAACAGTCAGTTCCTGCTCCAGATCCGATTTACCCATACCAATGACCGCCACATCTTTGGTTTTACCCAATACGTTCATGGCGTCCATATTGATGTTGGCAACGGTTTTATTCAATGGAATAACCGGGTTATCCGCGTAGTACTTTGAACCCAGTAAGCCTTGTTCTTCCGCCGTGACAATCAGGAATGAGATTGAACGCTTGGGGGCTGGCGTTAGTTGGGTAAAGGCTTCAGCCATCACTAGTGCGGCAGCTGTCCCTGTCGCATTGTCATGGGCGCCGTTGTAGATTTGGTCGCCCTCAAGGCTCTCATCTTTACCCAGATGGTCCCAGTGAGACGTGTAAATAACATGCTCATCCGGCTTTTCAGTGCCAGGCAGCGTAGCCAGTACGTTGTAGCTCTTAGATGCTTTAAAGGTGTTATTTACGGTTACCGTCATTGATTGACCAAGTGCCTTTGAATAAGGACCTTGCATCGCTTTGGCTTTCTCAGCAGAAAAATCGAGGCCTGCATCAGCAAACACTTTTGTAGCGGCTTCCAGAGTCAGCCATCCTTCGACCGCTACGCGACTTGCGCCCTTGTCCGGGCTAACCAGGCCGTATTGTGGGCCGCTCCAGCTATTTGCAACCACCGACCATCCATAAGAGGCCGGGGCGGTTTCGTGAACGATAATAGCGCCGGCTGCGCCTTGACGGCTTGCTTCTTCGTATTTGTAGCTCCAGCGACCGTAGTAGGTCATGGTGGTGCCCTGGAATTTACCGCTTTCAGGGTTTTCAAAACCAGGGTCGTTTACCAGAATGACTACGGTTTTGCCGGTGACATCCAAGCCTTCATAATCGTTCCAGTCGTACTCCGGGGCATTAACACCGTATCCAACAAATACCAGCTCGGAATTTTCCAGTGACACAACAGACTGCTCGCGTTTTGACGACGCGACCATATCTGTTTTATACACAAACTCATTATCGCCAATCGTCATCACCATATTGGGATCAGCGGTGATTTCCATTAAGGCCACTTCCTGTAAATAGCTATCGCCATTACCCGGCTTTAAGCCCATGCGTTTGAATTCTTTTGTCAGGTAATCCAGCGTTTTGCGTTCGCCCTCTGTGGTGGGTAAACGACCTTCAAATTCATCGGATGCCAGGGTTTTTAGCGCAGGCGCAATTTTTTCCGGCGTAATTGACGCGTAAACATCATCAAAGTTGTTTTTTTCTGTCGGGGTCTCGGGTGAACAGGCAGCGATCATTGCGCAGCCAGACATCACCAGAGGCAGGAAGATTTTTTTCATATTATTATCTCTGATTGCATTACAATAGCGACCCAGTATAGATAAATCGGTCGCAACAACCAATCATTCAGCATGAAATCTGTCGCAGTCAACCAATCATTGAGCCACCGTGCTTCTTTGTCCTTACCCCTTCGAGTTTTGTTTGAGTATTTTAATGTAAAGGACATCAGTGATACGCCAGATATAAACCAGCTAAATCAGTTGGCGGAAGGATTTACGAGTCAGGCTGAAAGACGTGTACCTGAGATTGTTGAAGCACAGCAGTTCGAGCATGACCCGAGGTATTACGAGACGATTGTGGCTGAGGCCGCTCAGGTACCAACGCGGGATCGCAACTGGCATGATGCCTTCAATGCAATGATTTGGATGCTATTCCCAAACAGTAAACAACGGCTGAATCGCTTTCATATTGCTGATATCAAGGCGTTTGGTGCACATCCTCGTACGCCTCGACGAAACCGTATGACTCATTTCGATGAATGCGGAGTCGTGTTAGCGGTGCCGGCTTCCTGTCTTGAGCAGGGGAATAATTTGCTTGAAGCGTTGGCAAAGCACCAATGGCAGCGAGCCTTTTGTGAATATCAGCAAGTCTGGGGCGCGCAGGTATTTCCGCTTATTTTCGGGCATGCAATCTATGAAATGTTGCTCAATCCGTTTATTGGATTAACCGCTAAATGGCTGGCGGTGGTTGTGCCCGATGAATTTATTGCTGCATCAACAGCCCGTCAATATGCGTTAGCAGATCAGGCGCTCGAACAACGACTGTTGGAATTTGATGGGTTGAGCAGTAAACAGGTATTAAAGCCATTGCCTGTGCTTGGGGTGCCGGACTGGAGTGAAGGCCAAACAGACGCGTTTTATGCAAACCGCGATTATTTTCGCCCGCTGTCTGCAAATGCACAGCCTACGTTACAATTACCTTTGGTTGGGAAATAAAAAACGGGCCGTGCAGTTAATACTGGGCCCGTTTCTGTGCACTTGTCGCCGGATTACATCAAATTAATCACAAACCAAATTGCCCAGATGACAGCAAATGGTGCACAGGCAATAAGGGTGGATTTTTTCGTTGAGAAGCTTGTCCATTGCGCAATGCCCACCGCAATAAGGTAGATAGTCCACAGGCTTTCCAGACGCATAGATTGGGCAAAACCAAACCAGTCTGAAGACATTTGAATATCCGCCCAGTACGCTAACGACAGGGGACTAATAACAGTAGGCAGGATTTGGTGGTCGCTCGACAGCGCGATTAACGCAATCGCAATCAGTGCGTTAATGACTGCAGGCATACTCGCCCACCAGGTAAAGCCGTACCAATCTGTAAAGCCATTGAGGTTTTGTTCGTCGGATTTGGTCATTAAATGCAGGTAAAGGGCTACCACGGCGTTGACGACAATTGGGCCAAGAATACCGCCAATCAGCATAAACATTTGCACTGCCGATTGCTCCATACCTGAGCGGATCTGGTTTTGCTCAGCAGGACTCATATCGCCATACTGGGTGTTGATGAGCATGTCCTGGTACCAGGCAAAATCAACAAAATTGATGAACAGATAGCCTGGTAACACACTTAACACCGTAACAATTAAAAACGGTACCCACGACCAGTTATTGTGTTCGTTTACGGCTTTAAACACACCATTCGGCTTGAAAAATATATCATTACAAGCCTGAATAGGATTGGTGACTTCAGACATCCGTGACTCCTTATAATTTGTAACATTTAATCGAATTATTGTAATTTGGATGTCAGTATACTGATATATGAGGTGAGGTGGAGTGAAAAAGTGTAACGAATTTTCACATTGAGTCACTTAGCCACATTCAACATTGGAATTTAAAAAAGAAAGCAACGGTTATTTTGCTGTCAATAACGATAACAACAGGGAAAACTCATGATAGAAATTTCTCAACTTGCCAAGAAGTTTACGGTGGAAAACCCCAAAAAACTCAGCGAACAAGAGAAAAAAGATCCGCGATTGAAAGGGCGTTTTTTTCATTCCGTAGAGAATGTCTCGTTTCATTGTTCCTCAGGTGAAGTGTTGGGGTTACTCGGGCCTAATGGGGCAGGGAAGACCACGACGCTGCGCATGCTCTCTACGGCGCTTAAGCCAGATGCGGGTGACATTACCATCGACGGTACAAATGTAGTAAAAACCCCGGTTATTGCGCGCAAAATGATCGGCTTTTTGTCTGGCTCAACCGGCTTGTACGGTCGATTAACCGGACGAGAGAACATTGCTTATTTCGGCCAGTTGCACGGAATGTCTGCTGCCCAGATCGACACCAAAATTGCTGAACTGGCCGATGTACTGGATTTGCACAGCTTTCTGGACCGAAAGTGTGAGAATTTCTCTACCGGAATGAAGCAAAAAACCGCTATAGCGCGCGCTGTGGTGCATGACCCTAAAGTGGTTATCTTAGACGAACCTACCACCGGCCTGGATATTATGGCGGCACAAACCGTGTTGGACTTTATTCAGCGGTTAAAAGAGAAAGGTGTGCCGGTTATTTTTTCCACCCACCACCTCGATGAGGTTTCCGAGTTGTGCGACCGGGTAACGGTTATCCATCACGGCAAAACCCATTTTTCAGATACCTTTGACGCATTCAAAGCCAAGTCTGACGGCTCACTACACCAGGCATTTATGCGAATTATTGAACAGGGAGGGGAATAACATGTGGAAGGTAATGCTGAAAGAAATCAAAGAACTGTTACGCGATCGCAAAACCCTGTTTTTTATGATTGCGCTACCGATTCTGGTGTTCCCGCTATTAATCGGTCTGGTGGTATTTTTCGGTGGTAAAGCCGTCGACAAAGCTGAAAACAAAGTGCTGGATTACGCTGTTATTGGCGCTCAGTATGCGCCGGCATTGGTCGAAGAACTGTCAACATCTGATATGTTCAACGAAGTGCTGATCAACGACGATGACGACATCAAGGCCTATGTAAAAGCAGAGAAAGCCGATTTTGTACTGGTTATCCCGAGCAACTTTAGTGACGATGCGCTGGCAAACGGTCAGGTAAAGCTGCAGTTGTATCTTAATGACGCTGGTTTAAACATGGTACGTAAACGTCTGGATAAAATTGTCGATGCGTTTTCAGAAGAAAGCCAGGCAAAGGCATTTGAAACATTAGGCTTAAATGAGCAACAACAAATCGCGCTTATTGAACCCATTGTTATCGAAAAAGTGGATGTGGCAGACAAGCGCGAGAATTGGGGCGAAAAAATCGGCGGTATGATCCCGTACTTTATTTTTATGCTGTGTTTACAAGGTGCCATGATCCCGGCAACGGATTTAGGTGCAGGTGAGAAAGAGCGGGGCACACTGGAAACCTTGTTGATATCGCCCATCGAAAGGCACCACTTGGTGTTGGGTAAGTTCTTTACTATAGCTTTTGCGGGCGTTACATCGGCCCTGATAACGGTGAGTAGTATGGCCGTGTGGGGCCTGGTACTCAGTCAGGGTATGGCATTAAAAGTAGTGGCGGAGTTTATGAGTGCGATTGGCGCGATAGACTTCATTCTGATGTTCCTGATGTTAGTGCCTGTCGTTGCTATTTTCTCAGCGGTGCTACTCAGTTTGTCCATTTATGCCCGCAGCTTTAAAGAAGCACAAGGGTATATGACACCGCTGGTGTTCGCTGTCATCGTACCGGTTATACTTGCCATGTTGCCGGGCGTTGAACTTAAAGGCGGCTGGGCTTGGGTACCGCTAACGAATGTGGCACTGGCCATTAAAGAACTGATTAAAGGCACTATGGATTACTTCCAGCTGGTCGCCATCTTCTCTTCTACAGCCATTATTGCGGCAGGACTTTTATTCTTCTGCGTGTACTGGTTCAACAAAGAGAAAGTGCTGTTCCGCTAAGCCGCTAAATCGTTTTTATGAAGCCCGACCTTGTCGGGCTTTTTTTATGCCGCCACGTTACCTGCTACACTTATCAAAGTGTCATTAACAGGGAAGCGTTATGAAACAGGGAATCCCACTCTTCTTTAGTCTGATTGCCTTATTTAGCCCGCATTTACACTGTGAAGAAATTGTCGCCGGTCAACTTTATAACGGGGGTACAGAGCTCACGTCTTCTGCGTTGGGAATTACTTTAACCATACCGTCTGGCTGGCAGGGAGGGTTACCACAAGGGGCCGGCGCGTTGGTGCTGGATGCTGAGAATGGCGAGGCCTCCATGTTGTTGGTGTTCGATTCCTATAATCAGACACAAATTGAGTCAATGATGGCCGGGTCAATTCCACTGGATGAAGGGATGTACCTGCAGCCAAAGGCTTCCCCAAATGTTCAGGACAATACCGTTGTTAACGATTATCTGGTTATGGGCACTGCTGTGCCGCTCGCTGCGAATGTCGCCGCCAGAGAACTCCGGGAAGGGCTCAGTCTGGCGACCATTATTTTTGCCTCCTCCATGACAGCAGAGTTGAAGCAACTTGCCTTAGCAATCACAGCAGACATAACGGTGTTTGAGCCGGCCGACCCCGCTGTTAATGAGCAAGCTGGCGGTTGGCAACAATACATGCGAGGTCGTTACATCGCACGTTATTACACCGGTTCAGGCTATCGTGAGAAACACGAGATGTGGCTGTGCAGTGACGGGAGTTTTGCTACATCCTTCAATGCGGGTGGATACAGTATGGATGGCTTCAGCGGCGCAATGAATGACGGGAATTCAGGCACCTGGCAAGCGTTGGGAGACCTAAACCAATCCGGCGTGCTTGTGCTCACCTATACCAACGGCAATCAGTCAAGGTATGAGTTGGTATTACAGGACAACCTCTATCTGGATGGGCAAAAATGGTTGCGCGACGAAAATGAGCGTTGCTACTAGGCGAAGAGTTTTCTGAAAATACTGTTGCAGCCACTCTTCGACAAATAAAAGCTACAAGGCTAATTTTGTAGAAATGTTAGCAGCGGCCTTTGGGCGCTTGAGATTTATTTGGTTCAAATATGAAATTCCAGTTCAAAGTGTAAACGTATACACTTTACCTTGGCCTATTTGCTGCGTGTTTTCCATTCTTTCTGAATTCCCTTGTTTTTATTCTTCTCTTAACGATTTGGTTGCCTGGCCACATTGCATTTTGTTAACAGCAGGCTGTCCAAAAGCATCACATTCCGCAATAAATGCGCACTATTTTTTCTCGGAATTTCATCGTGAATATGAGTAGGTAGGTGTTTAGCTTGTATCAAATTTAACAAATGAGTTACTTTATTTTTTAATCTTCATGAATTTCATTGATAAACAATTTGTAGCTACGTAGTATTTTCAAAAATCACGTATTTCACAAAAAATTTACATATTCCACATGGTCATTAGCGCTAAATTTGTAAACGTTTTCCTTCCGGGTCGCTTTTCTCGACGCGACGTGGGCTGCGCTCTATTTTGCCAACTTAAGAAAGCGCTTTCTTGTGCGCTGTTTTGTGCTTTCACCCCTTCAGTACTTTTCGGTTGTGCCGACCAAACGAATACCAATGTTGCTGCTAATCTTGCTGTCATTGAACAATGTAACGTCGATAACACCCTCAGGTTTACTGCACCTGGAAGCGAGTGGGAAGCACATAGTCTGCCAATAGGTAATGGTTACATGGGCGCAACCGTATTGGGTGGTGTGGTTACCGATAAACTCAATATAGCCGAAAAAACACTCTGGACTGGTGGGCCGGGTAGCCGTGAGGGTTACGATTTTGGCTGGCCGCAAGATAGTCAGGAATATCAACAAATATACCGTGAGGTAACCAACACAATACTCCACGAACGCGCTATGTCACCTGAAGACGTTGCCGAAAAGCTAGGCCGGGATCCCACAGGCTACGGCAGCTATCAGGCTATGTTAGATATTGATGTAACCTTTTCGCATGACGATCAGGTTGAAAAGTATCAGCGCGAGTTAGATATGGCGACTGGCCTGGTGACAGTGAGTTATCAGCAACAGCAAACGCGCTATCAACGCGAGTTTTTTGCAAACTACCCGAGCCAGGTCATCGCGAGCCGTTATGTTGCTGAAGGTGAGAAGCGCCTTTTTGCGACTGTTACCCCAGTATTACCTGACAACCGTTCTGTTAATTATCGCAGGCAACAGGGTAATTTAATTATCAGCGGTAACCTGCATGACAACCAGCTGGCTTATGAAATCCAAATAGCCGCTGCACATGAGGGCGGTGTATTAACGCCTACCGACCGTGGTTGGGAAATTGAAGACGCACAGTCTCTTACTTTATTTGTGGTAAGTGCTACTAATTACGCAAACAGCTTTCCAGAGTACCGCACGCAGCATCCTCACGAAGCGCTCACTGCACGGTTAAACGCGGCCGTAAACAAAGGTTACGACGAACTAAGGGCCGAACATGTGGCCGATCACTCGTCGCTGTTTTCACGTGTGGCACTGTGTTTGGAAGATTCGCCTGAATTCGACACCGCAACCTTGCTCAACGGAGTTATCGATGACTCCGCAACGCCGGCGATGCAGCGCCAACTGACCCAGCTGTATTATCAGTTCGGCCGTTATCTGCTGATTGCCTCTTCACGTAAAGGGACGTTACCTGCCAACTTACAAGGTGTGTGGAATAACTACACCCAGGCGCCATGGAGTGCGGATTATCACGTCAATATTAATCTGCAAATGAATTACTGGCTGGCCGATATGACCAATCTGTCGGAAGCGGGTATGCCATTGTTTGATTTTGTTGAGGGGCTGCGTGTACCGGCTGAACAGACGGCACAGCGGCTATTTGATGCACCGGGATGGACGTTGCTCCTCAACACTAATATTTGGGGCTATACCGGGCTGATTTCCTGGCCCACTGCCTTTTGGCAACCAGAGGCAAATGCCTGGTTAGCAGCGCATTTTTATCAGCATTATTTGTACACCTTGGACGAGACCTTTCTGCGTGAGCGAGCATGGCCGGTGATGTGGGGAGCGGCAGAGTTCTGGCAACATGCACTGGTTACCGATCCGAACACCGGTCAATTAGTGGTTGCGCCCTCGTATTCTCCTGAGCACGGTGATTTCAGTGTTGGGGCGGCCATGTCTCAACAAATCGTCGGGGCGTTGCTGCGTGATACCCATAAAGTCGCCAGACAATTGGGAATGGACCAACAGGCCGAAGCCCTGGCAGTGACATTGTCCCAATTAGCCAGCGGGCTGAATATCGGACAGCACGGCCAACTGCAGGAATGGCAGGCCGATATTGACGATATGAGCAGTCAACACCGTCATATCTCCCATCTTTATGCCTTACATCCGGATCAGGACATTTCGCCGGAGCGTACACCGGCACTGGCTGCAGCAGCCAAACGTACTCTTGAAGCACGAGGTGATGGCGGTACCGGATGGAGTAAGGCCTGGAAAATCAATTTTTGGGCTCGGCTTTACGACGGTGACAAAGCCAACAAGCTGTTAATTGAGCAATTGCGCCACAGCACCTTACCTAATTTATGGGATAACCATCCGCCTTTCCAAATTGATGGCAATTTTGGCGCCACAGCCGGTATCACAGAGATGCTATTGCAGAGTCAACCCGGCGAATTACAGTTGCTGCCTGCACTACCGCGAGCCTGGGCGAAGGGGCATATCAGCGGCATTAAAGCGATGGGCAATATTACCGTTTCAATGATCTGGCAAGACGGGTTATTGGCTCAGGCAACGATGTATTCACCACGGTCTCAACAGGTAACCATAACGTTACCCCAAGAGGCAGAACGTTATGAAATTGCGGACGGGACTGGCAATCGCATTGCGGTTACACAGCAAGGTCGTCGTGTGACGCTGACTATCAGCGCAGAACAGTCATACCGCATTCAGCTTAAAGACAAAGTTTAGAGCGCATTGTCCCTGTAGGGGCATCCTGCTCAGGAAGTCTGTCTGTGTTCTTACCAGCACGGCAGTAAAAACAAAAGCGAATGGGAGATACCAATGAAAGTAACGCACACCGACCAACACAAAGGAGACGTGTTCAGTCGAACACGAACGTCCTTATGCGTGCTCAGTGCACTGGGGCTGCTTACCCATGCCTCAGCGACACTGGCACAAGAAGCAGAACCGCAAACCACGGAAGATGAAGAAACCGTTGAGGTCATTCAAGTCAGCGGCATGCGCTCGAGTATTATTACCGCCACCGAAGCTAAGATGTCATCCGACAAAATCATGGACGGGATCAGTGCCTTAGACATCGGCGCACTGCCGGATCGAAGCGTAACTGAAACCTTGCAACGGGTACCGGGTGTTGCCATTGACCGCTACATGACTCAAGGTGATCCAGAGCATTTCTCGGTAGAGGGTAACGGCGTTATTGTACGTGGTTTAACCCAGGTGCGAAGCGAATTAAACGGTCGTAGTACCTTTAGTGCCAACGGTGGCCGTACCCTGAGCTTTGGTGATGTACCTCCGGAACTTCTGAGTGCCGTCAACGTGTATAAAAGCCCCTCCGCTGACCAGATTGAAGGCGGCATTGGTGGCACCATTGACCTGGAAACCCGTCTGCCATTTCAGGACGACCAGCAGCGTGTAGCGGTGACGCTTACTGCTAACTACGGTGATCTCATTGAAGAAACCAAGCCCGCATTCTCGGCATTGTATTCCAATACCTGGGATACCAGCGCGGGTAAAATGGGCCTGTTGCTAGACATTGCCCAGTCTGAATTGTCTACCCGTAACGATTCAATGTATGTGCGTCCGTTCTTCTATCGCGATGACATAGAAGGTCACGAAGGTGAAACAGTGTATGTGCCACGAGGTGCAGACTGGCGAACCATGTACTTCAATCGCAAGCGTTCTGGTGGCTATGCAGCGTTGCAATGGGAGCCAAAAGAAAACCATGAGCTGACCTTCACGTACTTTGTCAGTGATTACGATATGACCTGGAATGAAGATGCCATCTTCGTGGGGAATGATCCGTTTGCTGTTCAGGCGACAACAGATTCCGTATTTGGCGATGACAATGTGCTGGAATACGGTCGCCTGTATCAGGACGGCGGTATTCCGATGGGTTCAGATGTGCGGGTTTCTGACCAAACAGCCAAAACCGAAGACTTCGCGCTTCGCTATCGCTGGTACAACGATACCTGGGCTGTGGAAAGCTCGCTCCAGCGGGTAAATTCCAGCTCGAAAGGTCTGGACTCTACTGTTGCAACAGAGATTCTGGTGCCTTACATTGATGTGGATTTCCGTGGCTCATTACCCAAAGTTAACTCTGACGAAACCTATCTGGCCACACCGGAAAATTACAACTGGAACTTCCAGATGGATAACCAGTATGACCGCGAAGCGACCATGACGGCATTTGACCTGGATGTGACGTATTACACCGGTATGGAATTACTGTCCGCCGTGCGTTTTGGTGGTCGTTACAGTGATTCTCGCGCAGACAATGCGGACACGGGTTACAACTGGAGTGCACTGGCAGTGAGCTGGTTGCAAGGCGGCATTGTCGAAGGCCAGGAGAATATAACGCCGGACGCTTCTGATCTGAATTTGAATACCTTCGATAACTTCTTCGGAGGCCGCGTACCGTCACCTGCTAACGTATATGCGCCAATTGTGTCTTATGCCCGTGACTACCCGCAAAGTTATGAAACGCTACAAAACAAGTTTGTGTATGCAGACTGGGCCAGCTGGGCTTATTGGTCGCAACGCAACCTGGAAGACGACCAGTGGCAGAACGATCAGTCTGAGAAAACCACCGCGCTTTACGCCATGGTGGATTATGACTACATGGACGGCAAGTTCCCTATCAGCGGTAACCTTGGCGTGCGCTATGTGCATACCAAAAACGTCGCGCATGGGCATTTGCAGTATCCGTTTGTGAGTGATTTCGGCAATGGTGCTTATGAAGATTTGGATGCCGAGCACTCATACTCCAAATTATTGCCAAGCTTCAACCTGAAGATGGAACTGGATGAAGGCTTGCTATTGCGTTTTGCTGCTTCAAAAGCCATGGCAAGACCAGACTTCAACTCAATGGGCGCAAACCTGACGTTGAGTGCGTCGGTCAAGGAATCCAGTCAGGGCAAACAGGAAGCGGGTGAACCATTAGGGCCGGATGATTATGATTTGACGCTAAGCGCAGACTCAAACCCTTATCTGGATCCGATGACATCAACCCAGTTTGACTTGTCACTAGAGTGGTATTACGACGACGCTAACTCCATGTATGCGGCGTTGTTTACCAAGGACATTAAAGGGTACCAGGTCTATTCACTCAGTCAGGTTGAATACGGTGGCTACACCTATAATGCAACCTGGCCAGTAAGCACGGGTAAAGCCGATATCACTGGTGCTGAGCTAACCATCAACCACTTCTTTAACAACCTGCCTGCGCCATTTGATGGATTGGGCATACAGGCAAACTATACCTATATCGATTCCAGCACTGAGCTGGGGGATGACACACGCCCTTACGATACCGATGGTTCTACCTATGGCACCATGCCTTATCAGGGATTGTCAAAGCAGGCGTTTAACCTGGTGGGTATGTATGAAAAAGACAACTGGTCGATTCGTTTAGCGTACAACTGGCGCGACGAGTTCCTGATGTCTACCCGGGCCAATGGCTTCCAGGCCGATGACAGCTCATGGGCGCTGCCATTGTTCAACGCACCGACCGGTTATCTTGACGGTTCAATTGCTTATAAGATTAATGATAATTATACCGTAGTGCTGGAGGCCAATAACCTGGCAGACACGGTTACTAAGAATATTATGAAGCAAAATGGCCCGGGTAATCATTACGGTGCCTATCACGTGAATGACGTGCGTTATGCATTGTCGTTGCGTGCAAACTTCTAAACAGGAGAAAGGGCGGCTTTGTGAAGAAGCTGCCCGATAAAAGGAACACGGTTTGGTGACTACCCTACAACACATTTGCATCGCTGGTGGCGGCACCGCAGGCTGGATGACAGCGGCGGCGCTGGCTAACCGTTTGCCACACTCTCACTATCGCATCACGCTGGTGGAGTCGGCGCAAATTGGCACTGTGGGTGTAGGGGAGTCAACCATTCCGCACATACGACAGTTTAATAGTGCCTTGGGGATTACCGAGGACGAGTTTATTGCGGCTACCTCGGCCACCTGTAAGTTGGGAATTGAATTTACCGATTGGGGCAAGGTAGGCGAAAGCTATATCCACCCGTTTGGTGAGCTTGGCAAACCCTTAGCGGGCATTGAATTTCATCATTTGTGGCAAGCTGCCAGTCTGCAAGGGCTGGACGTACCTATTGAATCGTTCAGTGTGGCGGCCGTCGCAGCCAGGCAGCGCAAGTTTTCGCCGCCGCATGCGTCCCGTGAACACCTGCTATCTACCTATACTTATGCGTATCATTTGGACGCCAGTGCCTACGCGCGATTCTTACGAGACTATGCCGAACAACGCCAGGTAATTCGCGTTGAAGCACAAATTCGAGAAGTGAAGCGGGACCACGAAGGCGGCCCTATCACAGCGCTTTCACTGGACAACGGGGAGCAAATAAGCGCGGATTGGTTTATCGATTGCACCGGTTTTCGTAGCCTGTTGATAGGTGATTACTCACAAGCTGAGTTTATTGACTGGTCAGAATGGTTGAAAACTAATCGGGCGGTGGTGTTACCGTGTGAAAAAGACGGGCCCAGCCGCCCATATACTAAAGCCATGGCCAGAGACGCCGGGTGGCAATGGCAAATACCGCTGCAACATCGCATTGGCAATGGTTACGTGTATTGCAGCGATTATATTAGTGATGAAGAAGCAGAACACACGTTGCGCTCAACGTTGCCTGGTGAAGCCCTGGCAGACGTGCGCTTTCTTGATTTTAAGGCGGGTTGCCGCAAACAGTTATGGGTTCAAAACTGTGTGGCAATCGGGTTATCTGCTGGCTTTCTGGAGCCGCTGGAGTCCACCAGTATTTTCCTCATTCAAATGGGGATCGCCAAGTTTCTGGAGCATTTACCGGGCACGCACAATGATGCGGCCCGCAATCAATACAACCGCGAGTTAACCGAGCAGTATCAGGTGATCCGCGATTTCATTATTTTGCATTATTACCTCACGCAGCGGCATGACACGCCGTTTTGGCGAGACTGTCAGGCCATGACTTTACCCGATAGCCTGACCGAGCTGATTTTAGCCTTTCGAGACAGTGGCCTGGTCGATAAGAAACAATATGGTCTCTGGCCTGCGGTGTGTATTGGTCAGCATTTGCATCCAAAACAGGTCGATAGCCGGGTTGCCGCTATTCCACCTCAACAGCTAATCGGCATTCTGAATCAGTTAAAATCAGACATAGCCGCTCAGGTTGCCACGCTGCCCAATATGGATGATTACCTGTCGTCACTGGTTGCTCAGACACCGCTTCAGAAAAGCGGCATGCGGGCCGGAGGGCAGGTATGAGCAAATTATTTCAGCGAGACTTGTTTGAGACGCCAACAAATACCCATGGCCGGGCACTGAAGTCGATTTGGGTGGTCGGTGACGATGTACACGGGCTCAGCACTGCCGTCGCCTTTGCAACGGCGCTCAAACCGTTCGGGATTAAAGTTGGCGTAGTCTCATTAACAACAGCAACGGCTAAACAGGCGTCTCTGCATTCCTGTAACGGGCACCTTTTCGAGTTTCATCGCCGCTATCAAATACCCGAACGGGCTTTTATGCAAAGTCAGGGCGTGGCGTTTTTTACTGCCATGTCTCTTGCAACTGCCAGTCGCCCAAACGAGCCAGTCTGGCTGGCAAACGATACCTGGTTGCCGTTATTCAATGGCATTGAACTACATCAGGTAAAACGTTGGCTGAGTGATGTTGCCCCTGTGGAAACGTCATTTGCCGCTGCCGCCGCTAAAGCCGGAAAAACCGTGTTTCCCTCTGGTCAGCAGGGCACTTTGGGCAACAGTTTTGAACTGGGCGCCGTTGTTGATACAAAGGCTTACTGTGCGTTTTTAACTCAACACGCGGTAGAGCGTGGCGTCACGTTTGTTACGTCCGATGATATTGCATTCGAACAATGCCCACATAGCGGCGATATCACCACACTGTTACTGAGCAATAACCAGCGTATTCAGTGTGATTGGGTAGTGGATGCAACCGGGCCGCAAGCACGTGTAATTGGGCAGGCTTTAAAACGCCCCTTTGAAAGCTGGCATGCCTATTCACCTATCAGCCTGTTAGGCGAAACAACAGAGCAGAGTGCGTCGAACACGCCAGGTATAGCCGTAAGCGTGAATTATACAGGCTATCAGCAAGTCCAATACCTGGGCGGTAAAAAACGTACGGCGACATTTGCTGTAGTTCGTAGCGGTGTCGGTGAGAGTGAGGCAGGCTTTCGTGAGCCGGTGTCGAACAACTGTCTGGCCGTTGGTCCGGCCGCTTATCACATTGATGTGCCGGGTATGTCCTCACTGCACATTACACATCGAATCTTAGAACGATTTTTAAACGTGGTGCCCTGTCTGCCTGCCCCTGCTACCTGGGGGCGGGCATTCAACCGCACCACGAAGCAAGACTGCGAACACCTCAGAGACTTTGGTTGTTTGCTGCTAAGCGCAATGGCAACCCGGCAGCAGGAAACAGGCAAACCCTGGCAGGTTTTACCCAAGCTGTCTGATTCGCTTAATCAGGCCCTCGCTTTGTTTAACGAGTCAGCCCGCTGCACAGTGCCGCCAGATGCCATGATCCACCGGCAACGCTGGTTAGACGCACTGGCATTAGCCAGTAGCAATGAGCAAGCCTTCGAGCCGTTATTGAATGCGGTATCTCAAACGTCGGGCCAACAGTTTCTGCAGCGCATTGCGACACAAATTCAATCACTGGTAAGCCAGTGCTAACGTTTTCAGGAGTAGACGTGAACACATTTAAACAAACCCTCTTCGGCGCAGGACTCATAGCAAGCGCCATATTGACAGGTTGCAGCAGTACCGCGCAGCAGGCACAAAGTAGTGGCCTACAAGCTTCAACCACACCACTTCCGGTCATTGTTACTAAACAGGGAAAGCATCAGTTTCAGGTAGACGGAAAACCGTTTTTAATGCTGGGTGCGCAAACCAATAACTCGGCAAATTATCCTGCGGCACTGCCCGATGTGTGGCCAGTAGTAGAAAAAATGCACGCCAACACCCTGGGGATCCCGGTAGCCTGGGAACAAATCGAACCCGAGGAAGGGCGCTTTGACTTTAGCTATCTGGATACCCTCATTGCCGAAGCAAAGGCCCACGATGTGAAAGTGGTACTGCTGTGGTTTGCGACCTGGAAAAACAACGCGCCTCATTACGCACCTGCCTGGGTAAAGCTGGATAACCAGCGCTTTCCCCGGGTAGTAACCAAAGAGGGCAAGCTGCTTAACTCCTTGTCGCCACACGGCAAAGCCACATTGGAGGCCGACAAGAAAGCGTTTGTGCAGTTAATGACCTACTTGCGCGACAACGATCCTTCGCATCAGGTGATCATGGTGCAAGTGCAGAACGAAGTGGGCACCTACGGCAGCAAGCGTGATTTTTCTGAATTGGCGAATGAGATTTTTGAACAACCCGTGCCCGTTGAGCTTACTCAGGCTTTGGGTGTGAACAACGGATCATGGCAAACGGTATTCGGTAACGATGCCGATGAATATTTCCACGCCTGGCACATTGGCCGTTACGTGGATGAAATTGCAGCAGCTGGTCAGGCAATCAAAGACCTGCCCATGAATGTGAATGTGGCTTTGCGCAATCCGTTCAATCCCGGCGATGGTTATTCTATGGGGGGGCCAACCGACAACGTGATTGATTTGTGGAAGGTGGCGGCACCACATATCGATATGATTTCCCCCGACATCTATTTTCGCGATCACAAAACCGCCACCAAAGTCCTTGAGCTGTATGCTCGTGATGACAACCCGTTGTTTGTCGCTGAAATTGGCAACGACCAGCCCTACGCCCGCTACTTCTTTTCCATGTTGGGAGAGCAGGGCATTGGTTTTGCGCCATTTGGTATGGACTACACCGATTACGCTAACTTCCCGCTGGGCGCAAAATCAGTAACCGACGAGGTGATTGCGCCGTTTGCCGATAATTATGCGTTGTTTGGCCCCATGGCAGAAGCCTGGGCGGCGTTGTCGTTTACCCATCCGGTGTGGGGATTCGCTGAACCCGATGCAAAAGCCATGAGTGGCGATGTGTGGAACGCCAAAGGTACCAGTCAGGCTGAGCCTGATACTGAGGCATCTGCGCCGGGTGAACACTTCACGCAACGCGCCGATTTGGGATTATGGAATGCGGAAGTCACCTATGGACGGGAAATGTTTTGGATCAATCCACCTACCGGTAACACGCCTGCGTCAGGCGGTGCCGCCATTGTTCGCTTAAGCGACAACGAGTTTTTAATTACCGCCTTTCGGGCGCGTGTCACCCTGACTCCTTCTGATGAACTGGCTGGCCAGCACAGCATGATCGAACGAGTAGAAGAGGGCCATTTTGATGGCCAGCAGTGGGTATTTGAGCGTGTCTGGAATGGTGATCAGACTGATTGGGGTCTGAATTTCACATCGCGTCCGCACGTACTGAAAGTCCGTATGGCCACTTATTCGCGCTAAGTTTTTCCAGGGAGTATTTGAACATGAATAATAAAACCAGGCTATTAGGCAGTGTTGCCATTGCCGTTTCTGCAGCATTGTTGCTGCCCGCCTGTCAACCGGCCAATGACTCTGCCAGTGCAGTTAGCAGTCAGCAGCAAGCCGGTAACTTTGAACGTACCGAGCATGGCGTGGTGGTGTACCCTTCGCAAGGGCAAGCCCAGGCCGTGCAGGTACAAGTGTATCGAGACAATATTTTCCGGGTCACCAGTCTGGCCCACAAGCAACTCGATGCGGTTGCCGAAAGTATTCAGGTGGTGGCCTCACCTAATTCCGCGTTTAACGTGTCCAGTGAGGACGGCGTTGTTACGTTGTCTGCGTCTGGCGGCAAAGCGCAAATCAGTCTGGTTACCGGCGCGGTAGAAGTGTTTGATGCCAGCGGTAAGTCTTTGCTTAAACCGGTAAACAGTGGGGAGTTTGGCCCGGTAACAACCGATCCTATTACGCCTGAGGCGAACAGTTACGCCCTGCGCCAGCAATGGAACCGGGGTTCAAAAGAAGGCTTCTTCGGACTGGGGCAGCATCAGAATGGTCAAATGAACTACGCCGGTGAAAACCTGTTTATGACCACCCACAACCTGGAAATCACCATTCCTATGGTGGTATCGAATCGCAACTATGGCGTGTTGTGGGATAACGCCTCCATGACACATTTTGGTGATCCTGCCGGACCACAGCCGCTAGACAAGCATTTGACCTTATTTGATGAAGACGGCAACCCTGGCGGGCTGACTGCTTATTACTACGATGGCGACAAGTTGCTTCACAAGCAAAAAGAAGCCAAACCGGACTATCAGTTTTTAGCCAATAACAACACGCGTGAAACGCCTTTCCCTGAAGAGTTGGGTGACGTGACACAGCCACGCGTGGTGTGGAAGGGCAGTATGCAGGCCGATGCCGACGGCGAGCACCTGTTTAAGATGTATTCCAGCGGCTATGCCACACTGCGTATTGATGGCGAAGAGTTGCTGCATCGTTGGCGCATGAACTGGAACCCCTGGTACCACGATGTGAAAGTACCGCTGAAAGCCGGTGAGTCCGTACCGGTTGAAATGGAGTGGGATTCACAAGGCGGTTATTTCTATGTTGAGCACATGCCGCCGCAGCCGGAGCAAGATCGCTATTCGCTTTCGTTTGCCTCTGAGTCTGGCAAATCCATTGATTACTATGTGGTAGTCGCAGACAACTACGATGGCGTAGTGGCCGGTTATCGGGAGCTTACCGGTGAGGCTGTATTGCTGCCGAAGTGGGCCTATGGTTTCTGGCAAAGTCGCGAACGCTATACCAATCAGCAGGAGCTGGTGGACGTGGTTAAAGAGTATCGCAAACGCGGTATTCCACTCGATAACATTGTGCTGGACTGGTCGTACTGGCCACAGGATGCCTGGGGCAGTCACGATTTCGACAAAGAGCATTTCCCTAAACCCAAAGAAATGGTCGACGAAGTACATGCATTGAACGCCAACATTATGATTTCAGTATGGCCGAAGTTTTATTCAACCACCGACCATTACAAAGAGCTGGACGCCAAAGGTTATATGCTCAATAAGAACGTCAACATCGAGAAAAATCTCGACTGGATTGGCGAAGGTTATCTGAATGGGTTCTACGATCCGTATCCGGAAGAAGCGCAGGAGATTTTCTGGCGTCAGATCCGGGACAAACTGAATGTGGTGGGTATCGATGCCTGGTGGCTGGACGCCTCAGAGCCGGACATTCACTCAAACCTGTCGTTTACCAAACGCAAGGAAATCATGACGCCTATGTCGGTAGGACATGGTGCCGAATACTTTAACTCCTATGCCGTACCTAACGCAGAGGGTGTTTATAAAGGTGAACGCCGCGATGACGGCGACAAGCGGTCGTTTATTCTGACCCGCAGCGGGTTTGGTGGTATTCAGCGTGCAGGCGCTGCGATTTGGAGCGGTGACACCGTACCGCGCTGGTCAAACTTACGCGAGCAAATTGCTGCCGGTTTGGGGGCGAGTCTTGCGGGCATGCCGAACTGGACCATGGATATCGGCGGTTTTACGCCAGAAAATCACTATCGTTATACCAGTAATGGCACCGTAGGGCACTACTCGGGATTAGAGCCAGAAGACGTGCAACCGTGGCAAGAACTCAATGTGCGCTGGTTCCAGTTTGGTGCGTTTGTACCGCTGTTCCGCTCGCATGGTCAAAATCCTTATCGCGAAATCTACAATATTGCGGATGAAGGCTCAGAGGTGTACAACTCCATGGTGTACTACACGCGTCTGCGCTATCGCCTGATGCCGTACATTTACAGTGAAGCGGGTAAACAATACCACGACCACAATACGCTGATGCGCGGTTTGGTCATGGATTTCCCGAATGACATCACTGCCATAAACCTGAACGACCAGTATATGTTTGGCCCCGGATTATTGGTTAGCCCGGTTCATGAAGAAGGAGCGACAACCCGCGATGTGTATTTGCCTGAGGGAACGGGCTGGTTCGATTTTTACACAGGTAAAACCTATCAGGGTGGCCAGACTGTTACCGCTGATGCGCCATTGTCGCGGATGCCACTATTTGTAAAAGCGGGCACCATCCTGCCCACCGGGCCGGCCATTCAAACCGTATACGAACAACCCGATGCGCCGTTATTACTGACCATTTATGCTGGTGCAGATGGTGATTACACCTTGTATGAAGATGATGGCAAAACCTACGGCTACGAGCAGGGGGCGTTCAGCACCATTCATTTCACTTGGGATGACGCAAACAGCACGCTGGCGATTAGCGAGCGGCAGGGCGAGTTTGAAGGCATGGTAGAGAAGCGCGATATCCGGGTCAGAGTGATTCGCGGTGAGCAAACCGATGCCGCTGATTTCTCTGTGGTGCCTGCCACCGTAGTGCGCTATGAGGGTACTGCGCAGAGTGTGAGTCTGTAACTATGCGTAAGATACTGTTTATGAATACATCTTCTACTAAGGGCAAGCTGTCGCTGATTGCGGCAGCCTTTGCAAGTGTAGCACTGGTAGCTTGTACCAGTGCTACGGCACCGGATCCAACATCGAAAGCGGATTCCGTTGAAACAACTAGCTGGCCGACACTGCAAAGCCCGATCAGCTATGCTGACGAAGACAAGGCGTTTGTGGCTGATTTAGTTGCCCGAATGAGCACTGAACAGAAAGTAGGTCAGCTAATGCAGGCGGAAATTCAAACCATTACGCCTGCCGAAGCCCGGCAATACCATATTGGTTCTATTTTAAATGGTGGTGGCTCTGTTCCCAACCGACAGGCCGCTGCCACCGCCCGTGACTGGGCAGTCTTTGCCCAGTCTTTTTATGATGCCACGGCTGCTAGTGAAAACGGCGAAGTGGCTATCCCTGTGTTGTGGGGAACAGATGCGGTGCATGGCCACGGCAATCTGATCGGCGCGACTATTTTTCCGCATAACATTGGCTTGGGTGCTGCCAACAACGTTGAGTTAATGACGCGCATTGGCGAAGTGACTGCGCGGGAAGTACGCGCGTCCGGGATCGAGTGGATCTTTGCGCCTACGGTTGCCGTTGCGCGGAACGATCGGTGGGGCAGAACCTATGAGTCTTATTCTGAGCACCCGGATCGCGTTGCGTCGCTGGGCGCGGCACTGGTTACCGGTATGCAAGGCAAACCCGGTACGTCAACCTTTCTGGATGAGTCGCATACGCTTGCGTCGGTTAAGCATTACCTGGGCGATGGTGGCACCACAGGAGGCGATGATCAGGGCGATACCGCAGTGTCTGAAGCCGACCTGATCCGCTTACACGCACCGGGGTATTTCTCGACGCTGGATGCAGGTGCTCTTACCGTAATGGCGAGCTTCTCGTCATGGAATGGTGACAAAATGCACGGCAATCGCTATTTGCTGAATGATATTCTGCGCGACAAGCTCGATTTCAACGGCTTTGTGGTCGGCGACTGGAATGGTCACGGGCAATTGCCAGGGTGTACTAACGACAGTTGCTACCAAACGGTGAACGCCGGACTGGATTTGGTGATGGTGCCCTACGATTGGAAAACCATGTACGCCAATACACTGGCGCAGGTGCAGGCGGGTGACATTTCGGAAAGCCGTTTAAACGAAGCGGTTACCCGTATTTTACTGGTTAAAAAACAACTGGGTCTGTTTAATGGCAAAGGCCCCCTTGAGCGCGAATTGGGTGGGAATAACGCCGTTGTTGGTAGTGAAGCTCACCGCGACGTGGCTCGTCAGGCGGTTCGCGAGTCGTTGGTGCTATTGAAGAACAACAATCGCACGCTACCGATTGCTGGCAATGCCAACGTATTGGTGGCGGGCGATGGTGCGAATGATTTGGCCAAGCAAAGCGGCGGTTGGACGGTTTCCTGGCAGGGTACCGGCACGCAGCAAGCCGATTACGTGGGCGCGACCAGTATTCTGCAAGGGTTTGAGCAAGCAATGTCTGCTGCTGGTGGTAATGTCACTTATTCCGCGCAAGGCGAATATGCAACAAAACCTGATGTTGCTGTGGTGGTTTTTGGCGAGGACCCTTACGCCGAAGGACAGGGCGACATCAATACGCTGGAATTCTCCCCCGGCAAGTATGAAACGCTGACACTGCTGAAGCAATTACAGGCTGATGGCATTCCGGTTGTGTCGGTGTTTTTATCTGGCCGGCCACTGTGGGTGACGCCTTACATTAACGCATCTGATGCTTTTGTTGCTGCCTGGTTACCGGGCAGTGAAGGACAAGGGATCGCTGATGTATTGGTAGGTGATAGCGAAGGTAAACCCGTGTATGACTTTAGCGGCACACTGGCCTTCTCCTGGCCGAAAACCCCGCTGCAGGATACGCTGAATGTGGGTGATGAGAACTACGACCCGCTGTTTGCCTACGGCTATGGCCTGACCTATGCGAAAGGCAAGGCCGTTGCGCCATTAAACGAGGATGTGCCCGGTGTCGCTGGCGAGGGGGGGCAGGATATCGCATTGTATGCGGGTCGTCCGCTTCAGCCGTTCAATGTGTTTTTAAATAACAGTCAGCGGGATCAGATATTTAGCGGCGCGTTTGCACAGTTACCGGATGGCACCGTCACCGTGGAAACCACCGACAAGGACATTCAGGAAGATGCCTTGCTGGTGACCTTTAAACAAGACTGGATGTCGGGACTGTTTATTGCGGGAGGCAATATCGACCTGTCGCCGTTCTACCCGAATGGCGCCCTGGAATTCGATATTCGTATTGATGACATGGAAAAGGGTCGCCTGGATGTGATCCTGGACTGCAATATTAACTGTCGCAATATGATTGCCATGCGTGATTGGGCGGTGGAAAAGCAAGGCAAAGGCTGGCAACAGGTGAGTATTCCTATGCATTGTATGCTGGAAAATGCGGAACATGGCAAGCAAGTTCAGCGAGCTTTCACCTTGCGCACCGGTGGTGACGGGCAGTTTGCGCTGGCCAACGTACATTTCCGCCGTGAAGCCAGCGTACCGGCAGAGCAGCAAATTCAGTGTCCGGCCAATGTTGCAACTCAACCTGATACGCTCAACGAATACTGGGCTGTGGACTGGTGGATGCCGCGCCACAACGAGAAGGTTACCCAGGCACAGCAAGGTACGGCCAAGCTGGTAATGATTGGCGATTCCATTACGCATGGCTGGGAAGGTGACGGAAAAGCGGTGTGGGAGCGCTATTTTGGTGATATTGACACGCTTAACCTTGGCTTTGGTGGCGATCGTACCGAAAACGTATTGTGGCGATTACGCCATGGCGAACTAGGCAACGTAAAACCCAATTTGGTGATGCTGATGATTGGGACGAACAACACCGGTCATCGGTTTGACGACCCAACCCGCATTCGGGATGGGGTGGCTGCGATTCTGGATGAGCTGGCGTTTCAGGTGCCTGACGCACAGGTGGTCATTCAGGCAATATTTCCTCGCAGTGCGCAGCCAGATGACGAGCTGCGTGTGAACAACAATCAAGCCAACGCCTTGCTCAAAGCATTAGCCAAAGAGCGGCAAGTGAAGTTTGTTGATTTTGGTCAGGCGTTCTTAACTAAGGATGGCGTGCTCACTAAAGAGGTGATGCCTGATCTGCTGCATCCCAAGGAATATGGTTACGATATATGGGCGAAGCAAATAGAACCCATAATTAAGCAATACGTCGACTAATGTCATTTGCTCCGCTTTTGTCACTGCACCTTTCACTAAAAGGTGTAGTGACACTTTCCTCTTCATCGCAGTAATGCGTTTTCTTCCTTTTATATTTAGCTTTATAAGGTTAAATTTTTATTTTTAGCTTAATTTGGCTAAATTTGCTTTTTTAGTCTTAAGAGGCTAAATTGTCTGTGTGTGATACAGGTTTATAGGAAATCGATAGTGACGAATAAGGGCACAACACTTGCCGTGTTGACCGGCGATATTGTTAATTCAACAAAATTGAATGTAGCGCAATTCGATACTTTGCTGCATCGCCTTAAGGAAATTCAGTCATGGATATCACAAGCCAATGCGGGCAATACGCATAGCATAAGGCGTGGCGATGAGTTCCAGACTGTAATTTATGATCCGGCCAACGCCTTGCGCTACGTATTGTTGTATCGTGTGGGCATAAAAGCGCTGGGAAAAGCGTTTGATTGCCGCATTAGCTTTGCAATCGCACGCAACGAAGGCACACGAGAGCTGGTTGACGAATCCATGGGAGAAGCGTTTATTCGCTCAGGTCGGGGGCTTAAAACGCTGAAATCTGAATTTATGCATTTCGATTCGGATCGCAGCGAATTAGTCGCTCAGTTCAGTTTGCTGTTAAGATACTTAGACTGGCAACTTTCTTCACTCACTTCACGTCAATGTGAAGTATTGTTACCCATGCTGCAGCATGAAGACAGTTTATCGGTCAGTGAGTTAGCTGATACACTGAATATCGCCGTTGCGACCGCCAGTAAGTCATTAAAATCGTCTGGGTGGCCGTTAATTCAGGCACTCAGGGAACAGTTTTACACTCAGGTTGCGGAGACATTGGATGTTTGATTTTTACGGTGTACTGGCTTCATTTTTACTGATACACCTGCTTTGTGACTTTTATCTGCAACCAGATAGCTGGATAGCCGCCAAAAAAGCCAGAACCTATCGCGCATGGCAACTCTATGCGCATGCGCTTTTACACGGAATTGGTCTGATTATTCCTGCGGTCATTATTGGGCTTAGCTGGTCTTCCGTTGCCTGTATGGTGCTCATTGTCAGTACAAGTCATTTTGTGATTGATTGGTGGAAAGTGAGCGTAAACGATAGCGATCGATTCGCTTATTTTGCCCTGGATCAGGTGCTGCATATCGCGGTGTTGGTGGCAATTGCATTCCATATGACAGAAGCCGTTACCCTGGATGCAGTAATGAAACACAAACAGTTTCCACAGGTGATCATGGTTGTCACCGGTTATCTGTTTATTCTTAAACCTACCTCAATTGTTATTGGCAGTATCCTCAAAAAATACACAGTCACGGTGGACGAGGACAATACTCAAAGCACATTCAAAGGGTTAATCGCGGGTGGAGAGCTAATCGGCTACCTCGAACGAACACTTATTCTCACTTTCGCGTTGGTTGGTAGCTATGCGGCGGTAGGATTCGTACTGGCGGCAAAGTCAATTTTTCGGTTTGGCGAATTAAACAAGGAAGCGGGACGCAGTATGACAGAGTATGTATTGATAGGCTCTTTGCTGTCGGTAGTGATCACAACCATCGTCGGCGCTTTTATTTCCCTCGGTCTGGACGTCAAACTCAAATAAATGAAGGTTTCGTATTTACGGGAATTAATGCTGTTCGGTTGAGTTGTCTATGCACTTGTACTATTTTCCTACGAACAGCTAGGTAATAGCGCTAAAAGTATAGACATCAGTATAAACTTGGTCGCGAACAGGGGCGTTAGTCATTAATCTGGGGTACTATCTGGCAGGCATTCTTCGTTAAATCTAAATGAGCCAAATTATGTACAAGGTATTGGTGACAGAAGACAGCCCAATCGTCAGAAAAATTCTATTCAAATTGATCGAAGATAATCCTTATTTTCAAAGTGTTCTCTGTGAGGACCTGGCGAGTGCGCGCGAGCAGCTGGAAAGCGACCAATCGTTTCTGGCCGCCATTGTTGACATGAATTTACCCGATGCACCGAATGGTGAAATTGTTGATGTCGTGCTTTCTTACGATGTCCCCACGGTTGTATTGACCGGCAACTTCGATGAACACTTGCGCCACATGCTGCTGGACAAAGGCGTACTGGACTACATTACCAAAGAGTCCCGTTACTCCTACATGCAGGTGGTAAAGCTCATCGAACGACTGAGAAAAAACCTGTCGACCAAAGTACTGGTCGCGGATGATTCTATAACTAGCCAAAACTTTCTCAGCCATTTTCTTAAAAAGTTTGGATTCCAGGTGCAATGCGTCAACGATGGTGTTGAAGCATTGGCCGCATTAGACGCTGATAGCGACATTAAACTGGTAATCTCTGATTACATGATGCCCAACCTGGATGGCTTTGAATTGGTGAAGAAAATTCGCCAGGACCGTCGCTTCCAGGATCTGATCTTTGTTGGCTTGTCTGCAAAGGGCAATAGCATGCTGTCGGCAAAATTCATCAAAAGTGGTGCCAATGACTTCTTGAGCAAGCCGTTTTATCACGAAGAGTTTTTCTGTCGTGTTTTACACAGCTTAGAATTACAGGAGATGATGGAGCAGGTGAGGGATGCGGCCAATTTGGATCCGTTGACCAATACCTATAACCGTCGTTATTTGTTTGAACACGGAGAGCTTATGCTCAAAAGTGGTAAGCAAACTACGGTGGTGATTATCGATATCGATGACTTTAAGCCAATCAATGATACGTTCGGGCATAAAACAGGGGACAAGCTCTTAGAGGCTTTCTCTATGCTGTTAAAACGCTATTTCCGTGAAGATATGGTCGCGCGTTATGGTGGCGAAGAGTTTGTGGTTGTGTCAGAGCGGGAATATGAGCAGGTCATGCATACCACAACACTGTTTATGCAAAAGCTCCGTGAGCTGTCTTTTACTGAGCACAGCATAGCAATGACCTGCAGTATTGGTGTAAGTAGCAATAATTCGGGTAGTCTGGAAGATCTGATTGATATTGCAGACAAACGTTTGTACGAAGCGAAACACTCAGGAAAAGATAAAGTTATCGAAGCGATAGCAGTGTAGTTTTACTTGTAAAAGAAACGGCCCTTCACGGGCCGTTTTTGTTTATAAATACAGGGTGTTTAGCATGGTGATCACGATGCTGGAGTACACAATGGAAATGGGTAATCCAAACCGAATAAAGTGCCCGAATTTATAATTGGCGGCGTTGTACACCAACAGGTTGGTTTGATAACCGTATGGCGAGATAAAGCTCGCACTCGCCGCAAAGGCAACGGCTAACGCAAACGGGAGTAACGGCGCACCAATAATTTCAACCAGGCCAAACGCAAACGGAAACATCAGGGCAGCCGCGGCGTTGTTAGTAACAAACTCTGTCAGAACCAGAGTGAGAACATAGACTACAACCAAGGCCAATAGCCAGTTTGTGTCGGCCAGATAGGGCAGCAATTGCTCGGTACTGAGTGCAATGACCCCTGAGTTTTCAAGTCCACTCGCTAGCGACAGCGCACCCACAATCACCACAATCAGGTTCAGCGGCATATTGCGTTTGATTTCGCCGTTTGAAGTGACCTTTGCGCCAATCAGCACTGCCGCAAAGAACAACAGGCCAATGGCCAGTGGCAGCATCTCCGTTGCGGCTAACGCCACTGTTGCTAAGAACCCGCCCACTGTGATCCATTCCTGCGGTGTCGAGAGGGGACGGGAAATCCGCTGCTCAGACAGGATAAAGAAGTTCTTGGACAGGTTATGACGAGAGTGGAAATCAGGCCCTGCGGCAAGTAACAGGAAGTCACCGGCCTGCAGTTTAATTTCTCCCAGCTTACCCGATAGCTGTTCACCATCGCGACGGATAGCCACAACCGCAGCATCAAATAAGGCGCGAAAGCCGAGCGCTTTAATCGTCTGGCCAATGATTTGTGCGCGATTTGACACAATGACTTCGGTTAAGTTTTCCCGCAATAAACCGTCAGCTTCAGCAAAGGTGGTTAAGCCTTTGATATGCGATAACGTATCGAGATTCTTGACGTTGCCTGAGAAAATCAGCTTGTCGCCACCCTGGATTATCACATCCGGGCCAACCGGACTAATCAGCTTGCCTTTCCTCACAACCTCTACCAGAAATAATTCCGGTAAATTGCGCAGATGATTCTGCTCAACTGTTTTGCCAACCAATTCAGAGTCATCGCTGACTTCTGCTTCGACAATATATTCCCTGAAATCATTTTGCTTATTGGCAATAGTGGGTAACAGGGGGGTGAGCAGAAACATCAGCAAACCGCAGCTTAAGCCTGCCACCAAACCAATCAAGGTAAAGTCTAAAAAGCCAAAGCCAGGGTGCCCATGCTCTTGTAAAAAGCTGTCTACGATCAGGTTGGTAGAGGTACCAATTAAGGTGACCGTTCCACCAAGGATTGCAGCATAGGACAAGGGAATAAGCAATCGTGAAGCAGGGTGGTACTGGTTTTGTTTTACCGGTCCAATAAGGCTGGCTACGATAGCCGTGTTATTCAGTAACGCCGAGGAGAAAAATGTCAGACCGAATAAACGCCAGTAAGACTGAGTGAAATTAGCCGTGACTAACTTTCGGCCCAGACGTTTAATAAACGCGGTCTTGTCAATTGCGCTGCTAACAAGTAGCAGAAGTATCAGGGTAATTAAGCCCTTATTGGTGAGATTTACCAGAATTTCATCGAATGTGATTTGTTGGGTCACTAACAGACCCAACACCGCAAGCGCGAAAACCGTAGAGGGGCGCAGATTCGAAAAAATCAGCGCCCCGATGGTACCGAAGAAAAAGCTCAGTACCACGAGGTGGTTCAGATCCATCTTGTAAGATCCTGCTCCTACAGCTTGCTAATATCGATGGCATTCCAGTGAGGGAAATGCTTACGAACCAGTTCATTGAATTCCAGCTCAAAGGCTGAGAACTCAGTGGCACCGTGCAGCTTATCCTTCGCCAGTTCATCGATGATCATACCTGCACCAACGGTACCGTTGGTTAAGCGATCAATCACAATGAAGGCGCCGGTTGCGCGGTTGCGCTTGTACGGGTCACAAGGCACAGGCTGGGTAAACTTTACATCAACCACACCGATTTCGTTGAGGTTCATGTGCAGCGACTGGCTTTGTTCCAACGTGTTTACGTCAATCAGGTGATCGATAGCCGCAACGCTACCTGGGGTGGTTTTGGTGGCGAACTTAAACATGTATTGCTTGTTCGGCATCATAGGCTCTTCAGCCATCCATACCAGGTGAGTTTTAAATTGTGTGCTCAGCAACGGCTTGTTGTCAGATTTCACAATCATGTCGCCACGAGAGATATCAATCTCGTCTTCCAGCGTCAGGGTCACTGCCAGTGGCGCATAGGCTTCTTCAAGGTCGCCATCGAAGGTAACCACTTGCTTCACCTTAGAGGTCTTGCCTGAAGGCAATGCTGTTACGTCGTCACCCGGCTTGATTTGACCAGACACAACGGTACCGGCAAATCCACGGAAGTCCAGGTTAGGACGGTTGACGTACTGTACCGGGAAGCGGAAGTCGTCAGTGTTTGCATCTTTATTGATTTCAATGCTTTCCAGCATTTCCATCAGGGTTTTACCGTCGTACCACGGCGTATGTTCGCTCAGGTTTACTACGTTATCGCCTTCAAGGGCTGAAATGGGCACGAAGTGAATATCAGGGATATCCAACTGCTTGGCGAACTCTTTGTAGTCAGCCTGAATTTCTTTGTACACCTCTTCGCTGTACTTCATCAGGTCCATTTTGTTTACAGCAACGATAACGTGCTTGATACCTAACAACGACACCAGGAAGGAGTGACGACGTGTTTGTGTTTTCACACCCGCGCGCGCATCAACCATCAGGATGGCCAGGTCACAGGTAGAGGCACCTGTCACCATGTTACGCGTGTACTGCTCGTGTCCCGGCGTGTCGGCAATGATGAACTTGCGCTTGTCGGTTGAGAAGTAGCGGTAGGCTACGTCAATAGTAATACCTTGTTCACGCTCAGATTGCAGACCGTCAACCAGTAACGCCAGGTCAACTTTGTCGCCGGTCGTACCTACTTTTTTACTGTCCTGGGTAATTGCGGCTAACTGATCTTCATAAATCATTTTTGAGTCGTGCAGCAGGCGGCCGATCAGGGTACTTTTACCGTCATCAACGCTACCACAGGTCAAAAAGCGCAGTAGATCTTTGTGTTCGTGTTGGTCAAGGTAAGACAGAATGTCTTCTTTCAATAATTCGTTTTCGTTATTCATGCTTATGCACTCACGAGGAAATAAGGGTTTAACACAGACTCTTTCTGATTGTAGGTAAGAGCCTCAGCGTCAGGATTCAGTGGGTTTGCGCCGTCCAGTACGGTTACGTTTGCGCCTGCGGCCAGTGCCACAGCGTGCGCTGCGCCGGTATCCCATTCAGAGGTTGGGCCCAGGCGAGGGTAAAGGTGCGCTTCGCCTTCTGCTACCAGGCACAGTTTCAGAGAGCTGCCCATGGCAACCAGCTCTGATTCACCGCCAAGCAGTTCCAGCAGGTTTTTAATTTCGGGGCTTTGGTGCGAGCGGCTACCTACCACTTTCCACACTTCGCCTTCGCTGTGTAACTTGGCCGAGATGGGGGTTACCCCTTCCGCGGTCTCAGTCCAGGCGCCCTGACCAACAATCCCGACGTAGGATTTTTCTAAAGCCGGTGCATACACCACACCCATGATTGGCTTACCGCCATCAATCAGTGCAATGTTGACAGTAAATTCACCGTTCTTTTTAATGAATTCCTTGGTGCCATCCAGTGGGTCGACCAGCCAGTAGCGGGTCCAGGTTTTACGCTCTTCCCATGGAATATCAGCTGATTCTTCTGACAGGATAGGCAGATCGGAAATGGCTTCAAGGCCGGCCACGATGCACTTATGTGCAGCCAGGTCGGCTTCTGTCAGCGGGCTGGTGTCCTGTTTTTCGTACACCGCAAAATCACGTTGATAGATTTCCATGATCTTTGCACCCGCTTCTTTGGCAATTGCCAGTACTTGTAAAGCGAGAGGGTCCGTAATGGCCATTACAACAATCCTTTTTCAGTTAACAGGTTAAACAAGCGCTCAGCCGTGTCTTCGGCAGATTCTTCCTGATAAGGTAAATGTACCTCAGGGGCGCTTGGCGCTTCATAGGCAGAATCAATACCGGTAAAGTGTTTGATTTCGCCGCTGCGCGCTTTTTTGTACAGGCCTTTCGGGTCGCGTTGTTCACAGACTTCCAGCGGTGTATCAACGAAGACTTCGATGAATTCGTCTTCTGCCAGCAAGTTGCGGCAAAAATCGCGGTCGGTCTGAAACGGAGAAATAAACGCGGTTAACACCACCAGTCCGGAGTCTACAAACAACTTTGCGACTTCACTGATGCGGCGGATATTTTCTACCCGGTCCTTGTCGCTAAAGCCAAGGTCACCACACAGGCCGTGACGCACGTTATCGCCGTCCAGCAAATAAGTGTGTTTACCTTGTTCGTGTAGTTTCTTTTCCAGCAAGTTGGCCAGGGTAGATTTACCCGAACCGCTTAAACCAGTTAACCACAACACGCGCGGCTTCTGGCCCAGGCTTTCTGCACGTGTCGTTTTATTGATCTCGTGCTTATGCCAAACGATATTGGTGGCCATTAGAAGTACCCTTCCATCTTCTTCTTCTCCATCGAGCCAGCGCTATCGTGGTCAATCACACGACCCTGACGCTCGGAGGTTTTGGTCAGCAGCATTTCCTGAATTACTTCTGGCAGAGTCGCCGCAGTCGATTCAACGGCACCGGTCAGTGGGTAACAACCCAATGTACGGAAACGCACTGATTTCATTTCTGGTACTTCGCCTTCTTCCAGCGGCATACGGTCATCGTCAACCATGATCAGAACACCATCGCGCTCTACAACGGGACGTGGCTTGGCCAGGTACAGTTGAGGGATATCGATGTTTTCTTTGTAGATATATTGCCAGATGTCCAGCTCAGTCCAGTTCGACATTGGGAATACACGGATGCTCTCGCCTTTGTTGATTTGCGAGTTGTAGATATTCCAAAGCTCAGGACGCTGGTTTTTAGGATCCCAGCGGTGGTTGCTGTCACGGAATGAATAAACACGCTCTTTCGCACGTGATTTTTCTTCGTCACGGCGCGCGCCACCAAAAGCTGCGTCGAACTTGTACTTGTTCAGCGCTTGTTTCAGCGCTGCAGTTTTCATAACGTCGGTGTGCTTGGCACTACCGTGTGTGAATGGGCCCATACCCATGTCCACACCTTCCTGGTTAATGTGTACCAGCAGGTCGAAACCGTGTTTCTTCGCTTGCTGGTCACGAAACTCTATCATTTCGCGAAATTTCCACGTGGTGTCCACGTGTAATAACGGGAATGGAATTTTGCCTGGCGCAAATGCTTTGCGTGCCAGGTGTAACAGCACCGAGGAATCCTTGCCTACGGAATACAGCATCACTGGGTTTTCGAATTCCGCAGCGACTTCACGAAAGATATGGATACTCTCGGCTTCGAGTTGTTTCAAATGGGTGGTTGACGGGATACTTGCAGTCATTTATCGAGTCCGAAGTTTAGGTTTATATACGAAATGATTATATACATAGAACCCTAACATATTTAGAAGCATTTGTGCTATGCCATTTTGCTATTTGAAATAGCACTTTTATTCCTTTGCCATAAAGTTGTCACAATGATTCAGAAGCGCGTTGATATGAGAATGGCTTAAGCCGCGCTGGCAAAGGGGTTAAGGCTCTGTTGGTATATACAGGGTGCTTTAGTATACGCCTGATTGCAGTGGTATGACGAGAGTGGAAAGAAAGATATTTTTTAAATGGCGGCTTACAGAGTGCAAGCCGCCAGCATGATCATTAACGTTGTTGGTGCAGCGCTTCTTCGAATTTGGCAAAAGTGACCTGTACGCTTTCCCGAGGCTGGGTGAATTTACTCACCACAACAATAGCGATACTGGATAGCACAAATCCCGGGACGATTTCGTACATCCACTGGCTTAAGCTTTGTCCTTCAATTTGCACTGGCAGGTAAATCCACAGCAGAACAGTAACAGCACCTGTAATCATGCCCGCAAATGCCGCTGCGCGTGTCATGTTACGAGAGAACAAACTGAATAGCACTAATGGACCAAATGCTGCGCCAAACCCGGCCCATGCATTACTCACCAGCGATAAAATCGTACTATCACGATCGTAAGCCAAACCAATCGCAACGGCAGCTACCAGAACGACGGATACCCGACCAGCGATAACCAGTTCGCCCTCTGAGGCGTCTTTGCGCAGGAATATCTGATAAAAATCACTGGTTAACGAGCTGGACGTCACCAGCAACTGCGATGAAATAGTACTCATGATCGCGGCCAGAATAGCTGCCAGTAAAAAGCCGCCAATGAGAGGATGGAACAAGATCTGAGAGAGGTAAATAAAAATGGTTTCAGGGTCTATAGTTACATCGGGTTGCTGAGTGATGTAAGCAAGGCCATACAAGCCGGTCATCAATGCACCGGTAATCGACAAAATCATCCAGCTCATGCCGATACGGCGGGCTACCGGAACCGCTTTTACAGAGCGAATGGCCATAAAGCGAACGATGATGTGCGGCTGACCAAAATAGCCGAATCCCCAGGCGAGCAATGACAAAATACCAATGAATGACAGCGTTGTACCGCTGGCTGCATCGGTAAATAAATCGAACATAGCCGGGTCGATATTGTTGATCACCTGATTAGCCTGAGATAAACCGCCCAGCTCCATGACAACCACAACAGGTACCAGAATCAGCGAGATGAACATGATGCAGCCTTGTACAAAGTCGGTCATGCTCACCGCCATAAAGCCGCCAATCAGCGTATAAGCCACCACAACACCGGCGGTAACATAAAGGCCAAGTTCATAGCTCAGGTTAAAAGAAGACTCGAATAACTTGCCGCCTGCAACGACGCCCGAAGACGTGTACAGCGTAAAGAAAATCACAATGACTACCGAAGCAATGACTCTCAGCATACGGCTGTTGTCAGCAAAGCGGTTTTCGAAGTAATCGGGCAAGGTGATCGCGTTGTTGGCAATTTCGGTGTATACGCGTAGGCGAGGGGCAACTAATATATAATTAAGAAAAGCGCCGATGGTAAGGCCGATAGCTATCCATGCAGCAGAAATACCTGCTACATACATTGCCCCAGGTAATCCCATCAGCATCCAGCCACTCATGTCTGAGGCGCCTGCAGACAGGGCTGTTACCGCTGGGCCTAACTTACGACCACCTAACATGTAGCCCTCAACACTGGTGTCAGCTTCTTTGTAGCCATACCAACCAATGCCTAACATCACTAAAAAATACAGGCCCAATGAGACCATGGTGCCAACTGCCATTAGCGCTTCCTTCAATCGTTATCGTTATAGTGTTTGTTTTTACTATATCAGGATGGGGTGATGCGTTACCAGCAAGCGGCTCGAATAAACGGTAGGGGAGATGTATAGGGAGTTAAAACGAGAATTGTAAGGCAGCCAGATTAAGTGCGGCTCATCTGAGGATAAGCCGCATTGCCTTGAGAATCTAAATCAGGTTTACGCTGAGAATTTCAAGCGTTGCTTAAGTACGTTCTGGAACGCTGGAATATCGGCGCCTTTCTCGCCTACCACTAACACATTAGTTTGGTGTAACGCATAGGACATGCCTTCGTACACGCTATCGGCAAACCCATTTTTCACCGGGTGGTTTTTCTCTGGCACCAGGAATACCGACATACGACCCTGCGCGGTTTCGATGATCAAATGCAAGCTGCGGATCGTGTCCAGGTGACAGTAATTAACCGAGGCAATTTTGCCAATCGCCGGGTCCAGTTCTGCGCCAAATTGTGCCAGCTTTGCATTGGCAATTTGGGCCGTCACCGGCACGTCGCCTACTGGCGTTTCATGTTCGGCATAATACATGTGTGCAAGGGCCGCTTCGCCTAAAGAGACATGTTGCTGTTGCCAGGCCGTAATACCTACGCCCACGGTGAGGGCGACACTGGCAGCCAGTCCAATGTACCAGCGATTTTTCCGTTTTTTGTGGGCAAACTCACGGACACTTTGTTGCCAAATTAATTTGTCAGCTAAGTCGTCGGGCACGGGGATATCTACCGCGCGCGTCAGTTTGTCGTCCAGTCGTTTAACATCCTGCCAAAAATCATCATACCCTTGATCGTCGTTTGCTGCTTGCACTAAGGCTTCGTCGGTATCCGCAGGGTTAGCATATATGCGGCGCCGAAATTCTAACTCATCCATTTTGGCGACCTCTTTCTGGTTGATTGGGAGCCAGCGCCTCTTTTAGCTGTGCGCGGGCTCTGAATAATCGTGTCATTACGGTATTTTTATTTAAATCCAGTTGTTGGGCTATTTCATCACCACTAAAGCCGAACAGGATTTGAAGTACGAGTGGCTCCCGGTAATCCTCATCCAGCTTCGCCATTGCACGTCTTAGCTGGCGAACCTCTGCGTCATTGTCGTGACAATCAGATGAGGATACGGACACATCGTCGATATCGACCAAATCAAACTGTTTACGCTCGAATCGCCGGGCGTTTTCGCGACGAAGTATGGTTATAAGCCAGGACTTCGCGGCCTTTTCATCCTGCAAGGAGTCGAGCGCGCGCCAGGCGCGCAAAAACGTTTCCTGCACAATATCTTCGGCAGTCGCTTTGTCATTGGTGAGCCAGTAGGCGTAGCGGTACACATCGGCGTGCAGCGCGCGTACTAAGGCTTCATAACGTTGAGATTTTTCTTTCATGTCCTTATAGACCGACACGCTTCAAAACAAATTTCAACATTAGGCGTTTTTTTTCAAAAAAACAAAAAAGGAGCGCGAAGCTCCTTTTTGAATGTGTTGAAATAGCGGTAGGTTTATAGTTTACCAGTCACCCACTGATTCACTTTTTCTTCCAGCACAGACAGTGGCACCGGGCCGTCTTTCAGCACCACGTCATGGAATTCAGGGTAACTGAACTTGTCGCCCAGTGTAGCCTTGGCTGTTTCACGCAATTCCATGATTTTGAGTTTTCCAATCATGTAAGCCGTGGCTTGCCCAGGCATGGCAATATAACGTTCGATAGCCTTAATCGCATCGTATTCCGGGTTCGGTGTATTTTGGATGAGGTAGTCAATGGCTTCTTCACGGCTCCATTTTTGGGCGTGAATGCCGGTATCTACCACTAAGCGACACGCGCGCCATAGTTCCATTGCCAGGCGTCCGAAGTCGGAGTAGGGGTCTTTGTAAAAGCCCATGTCCTTGGCCAGTTCTTCTGTGTATAAGCCCCAGCCTTCGGTGTAGGCAGTAAAGCTCAGGAATTTCTGAAATTGAGGAATGCCTTCCAGCTCAAGGGCAATAGCACGTTGCATGTGGTGACCCGGAATACCTTCATGGTAAGCCAATGCTTCCATTTGATAGGTAGGCATGGCGTTCATGTCGTACAGGTTCGCGTAGTAGATACCCGGGCGCGAACCGTCCTGCGCAGGGTTCTGATAGAAAGCTTTGCCTGCTGACTTTTCGCGGAACGCTTCTACGCGTTTCACAACCATGGGCGCTTTAGGCGTCAAACCAAAATAGTCGGGTAACGCTTCACGCATGGTATCGATAGCGGCTGTGGCTTCAGCCAGGTAACGGTCACGGCCCTCATCGGTATTGGGATAGTAGAATTGTTCGTCGGTACGCATAAATTCGAAGAATTCCTGTAGCGTGCCGGTAAATTCAACCTGCTTCATGATGTCGAGCATTGCATTGTGGATGCGTTCGACATTTTCAACACCAATCTGGTGAACTTCATCAGCCGTTAAGTCTGTGGTGGTAAACCAGTTCAGACGATTTTGATACCACTTGTCACCGTCGGGCAGTCGCCATACACCATCGCCTTCGGGGCTGACTGTTTTTTGGTGTGCAAATGCGGCTATGAGTTTTTCATAAGCAGGTTTAACTGAAGTGAGTAGCGCTGCTTTGGCCTCGCCTTTTAGCGCCTCTGCTTCACTTTCACTCAGGTCAAGGGCGTCGACCTTGTCGCTAAAATCTTTCCACAGGGTAGAGGGCTTGTCTGATGAATCAAAAGGTATGCCGCTGATCACGTTTTGCGATGCTTCAATCATTTGATCATAGGCCCATTTCGGTGGAAATACCCCAAGGTTTTCACGAAGCTGCATCTGATCAATGACTTGATCGAAATAGCCCTTCACATTGTCTAAACGACCAATATACGCTTTGGCATCGTCAACACTGGTTACCCGATGAATATTGATCAGGAAGCTGGGCACGGAAGTGTGTGCCGCTCTGAATTGATGCACGATATAAGTGTGGTGACGGTATTTGTCGTTTTCTAAATCACGTTCAATACCCAGCTTAAACAGGCGAATGCTCATTTGTTCCTGCTCGCTCAGTTTGCTGGTATCAAACTGGGATATTTCCTGTAGTCGGTTTTTAGCAATCGCGATAGTCTCGTCGGCAAAGGCATCGCTCACATCCCCCCATTTGTCATAGTCCCATTTGATACCCAGGTAGCTTTGGAACTGTGGGGAACGCTTCAAGTCGTCCTGAAAAGTGCGTTCAAAAAACGCGGCAAGACGCTCGGACTCGGATTGCATTTGAGCGGGGCGCTCAGTGTCAGCTGTGGTTGCTGGTGATGTTGATTGAGGCGCCGGAGAGCAGGCCATTAGCCCGCTTATCGCGATTGCAATGGCGCTGACTTTAAGTATTTTCTGTGTTGGAATGTGCATAAGAGCCCTAATGATTTACTGGATAAAGCGGAGTTAATCCACCGTCTTTTGTTTTGGTTGTTGTTATACGTTGTATTGCTGAAATCAGCGCTGTTTTGTCCCAGGCCTTCGGCGGGTTCGCAAAAGCGGATGCCATCATTTGGTCGAGCTCGGGTTTAATGCTTTGCTGAATTTGCCAGCGCTGCGCCGCTGAAAACTGTGAAAGCCAAGTGCGAATTGCAGCCTGAATTTCTCCCACATTGCCCTTTTCTATGGTGCTAACGAGTGATTTTACATCGTTATTCGTCACTGAATTTTGCAGTGAGGGCCGTGGGCCAACGGTGCGCTTTCTCTGCGCGTAAACAAACCAACCGGCTGCAGTAAGTAGCCAAAGTCCTGCCAATATCCAGTGCCACAGATCTATGCCTTGCTCAGCTATAGATGATGGCTGCGCATTTAACGCTGTGGGTTGGTTGTCCGGCAATGCTGGCGTATTTTGTTCCGCAGTATTCTGTGGCGACACAGGGGGAGTTACTTGCGTCTCTGGTGTTGTGCCGGCTGACTCATTACCCATATTGGCAGCAGGAGCTACCGTGATCGTACGGGTAGGCAGCGTTGCATATTCTGTTATGCCACTAGCGGTATTGAACCAGGGGATCTTCACCTCAGGGATAATAAACTCGCCGGGTTGAGTGGGGATCAGTGCGACAGACTCTGTGCGCTGTACGATTAATCGATTATCGCGTTCAGCAGTTGCGCTACCGGGCTGGTCCGGATAGAGCTTGAAGGCAGGCGGATAGATTTGCTCTATTTCCGGAAGCTGTTCTTCTACCACGCCTACCGCGGTCAGTGTGAGAGTACGAGTGACTGGTTCACCTACCACAAACTCTTCGGTTTGCCAGTTTTCATCGAGCTGTACAAATTCGCTGGGTAACCAATGATAATCTATGTTGGCAGGGATGGGTTTTACGCTGATGTCGACATCCGGGCCAACGCGGTTGATGGTTTTTGTACGGTTAAAAAAGCCGAAACGCTGGTTGGTATTGGCCGCAATGACTTCACCTGAAAACACTGGACCGCGAATAGTAAACTCACCGGACTGCTGCGGCAGGATGGCAAAGTTGCGCTCAATGACCTGATAGCGTTTGCCATTTACTAATTCGGTGTATTGCTTGTCTTCGCCCAACTGCTGTATTTGCGCATTTTCCAACTCCGGCGCCTGAAGGCTACCGCGTTCGATTTGGGATGCCAGATACAACTTTACCGTGTAGCGCAATTGTTGCTGCAAATAAACGTCAGACTGACTGACCTCAGTCGCTACGTAATAATCCCGTGCCGGTGCGTCACTGCCTTGCTGTACAGGAATAACCTTGACGGTAATGGGCGCACTGGATTTTCCTTCAATGGTGAAAGCTGGAATAGTGAAGTCGCCGACACTACGAGGAAACAGTGTCGTGGACCAGGTAGTGGTCTGGCGGGTCGAAAAATTGACGATAGATGTTTGAGAGCCCACTGAAGTGCGGCCCACTACAAAATCGCCCAGGAGTACGGAACTGTCGAACGCATCGCGTTCTGCGTCACCTTCCGCAACGACGGTTAACACAATGGCCTCGTCGAGCATAACCGGATTTTTGTCGATAGTGGCTGTGACACTGGTTACGTCGGCTTGAGCTAACCAGGGCAGCAAACTTATGAGTAAGCCTGCTATCAGGCGTTTATTGATCATTACCAATCACTCCGATCTGAAGAGGGGGGACGACGATATTGACGTTTTTGCGCTTCTAACTGCATTTTGCGTTTCAGTAGGAAAGCGGGGTCGTCTGGCACGCGACGCAACAGATTATTGAGTCGTTGTTCGGTCTCTTTATCGCGCTCGGCGTCACCCTGTATTGCTTGTTTCATTTCACTTTCGCCAGCTTCCTGCTCGCCTTCTTGAGGCTGTTGTGCCTGTTGTTGCTGCTCTTCCTGAGCATCTTGCTGGTCAGACTGTTCACCGTTTTGATCAGCATTTTGCTGACTGTCTGATGATTGCTGCTGTTGATTCTGACTGTCTTGCTGGCCATTTTGCGACGGGTCATTTTCGCCGTCCTGTTGTTGATCAGAACCCTCACCATTTTGCTGCTGATTCTCGCCGTCCTGCTCACTTTGATTTTGTTGATCATCAGACTGATTCTGATTGTCGCCCTGATTTTGCTGGTCTTGCTGTTGTTGGTCCTGTTGATTTTTTAATTGCTCAATCAAAGCTTTATTTTCAGCCGCTTCAGGGTAATCAGGGCGCTTCGCCAACGCTTGCTCATAAGCTGCAATGGCTTCTTCTAATTGACCTGCTTTTGCCAGTGCATTGCCCTGGTTATAAAAGCCTTCTGCGCTATTTAGCTGGCCGTAGGTTTCGGCGGCGGCTTCGTAATCACCGGCGCGATACTGAGCTGCACCTCTCCACCGTAAATCTTCAAAGGATTCGGAAGCCCCCTGAAATTGTTCGCTGTTGTACTGCTCGAAGCCTTGTTGATCGGCATTTAAGAAAGGCTTCTGCCACCAACTCACGGCCTCTGGTTGTGGCGCTTCGCTCACTTCAGGTGTTGAAACAGGTTGCGTTTGTGCCACCGCAACAGGGGTTTGCATGGGCATTAATACACACAAGCAAATGGCGAACAACAATCCGCGCCGGAAAGACAATGCGGCAATCGGCAGTAATAACAGCAGTAAATACGGGCCGGCTTCTGCCCACTTGTCGCCTTGTTTGTTGTCGTCTTCGGATTCTGTTTCGGCGTTATCGAATCGACTCACAGAGGCAATACGGCGTATATCACTGTCGTTGGCGGTAATCTCAGAAAAATTTCCGCCTCCTTGACGACTGAGCTGTTGTAATACCGATGGGTTCATTTTCGGGATCACAATTGCGCCATTACTGCGTTTTAAGAGTTCGCCATTGAGTTGTTTAATCGGCGCGCCCGTTTGGGTGCCGACACCGAGGATATTTACGGTGTAAGGCGTCGATGATAAAAAGTCGCTGAGCTCTTTCATTTGCTCCAGTTCAACACCATCGGTGATCCAGTAAAGCGCACCGCGCTGATAGCCCGCGCTTTCCAGTAAGTTGGCCGCGGCTTTTAACCCCAGGATTGGCTCGCTGCCCGGTGTGGGCATAATTTCCGGGCTCAGACTGGGGAGCAGGGCAGTTAACGTGGTTGCATCTTCAGTCAGTGGACTGATCGTGAACGCATCACCTGCGTAAGCCACCAGGCCCATATCGCCTTCGTTAATAAGCTTAACCAAATCGATGGCTTTGTATTTCGCCCGGGACAACCGGTCTGGTGTAACATCGGTAGCGCGCATGGATAACGACATATCCATCACGATCACGTGTCCAGCCTTAACCTGAAAAACAGGCTGTGGAATGCGTTCCCAACTGGGGCCTGCCAACGCGATAACCGTCAGCAACCAGGCCAGTGCCAGCCAGCTTACCAGCGTATTGCTTTTGGCCGTATGCTGTCCTGTCACCAGATACTGGTAAAGATGTCCTGCAATCACGCCTTGCCAGCCTGTTGCCGTGCGGCGCCAGCGATAGACCACCCACAGCATCAATGCCAATGGAATGAGGGCATAGAACCACTCAGGGCGCAGAAAGTGAAAGTCTGCAGGCAGAAAACCAAAGGCACTATTCATGACACTGCCTCCTTGTTACCTGCAAGCCTAATCCAAATGTTACGCAGGAAAATGCCAATAACTGGCAGCACACTAAGTAAAAGTGCCAACGCCAGCGGGTAGTAAAACAATGCGGTTAACGGCCGCATTTTACGCGCCTCGCCTTCGATAGGCTGGAGTTGATCCAGCATGGCGTAGATGTTTTCTAATTCGGCGGCGTTGCGCGCACGGAAGTATTGGCCGCCCGTTGCTTTCGCAATATCGGTTAACATGGTTTCGTCTAACTCTTGCGAAGGGTTTACCTGTCTGCTGCCAAAAAAGCTGGATACCGTCATGGCATCGGCACCGACACCAATGGTGTAAACCGTAACCTGCGCATCCACGGCCAGCTCCTTGGCTTGCTGTGGCGTAATATTCCCAGCCGTGTTCTGGCCGTCTGTTAGTAAGATCAGTACGCGATTTGATTCTGCTTTTTGTTCAAAGCGCTTAACAGCAAGGCCTATGGCATCACCAATCGCCGTTTGCTCTCCCACCAGGCCAATTACCGCCTCGTCCAACAGGGTCGCGACAGTTTCCCGGTCATAGGTAAGGGGGGCTTGCAAATAGGCTGTATCGGCAAAAAGTATCAGACCAAGGCGGTCACCCACCCGGCGCTGTATGAAGTCATATAACACGGACTTAATCATGGTGAGGCGATTAACCTGACGGCCGTTTACCATCATGTCTTCAATTTTCATACTGCCGGATAAATCCACCGCCAGCATCATTTCGCGCCCTTCATTTGGCACGTTTACGGGTTCACCCAACCACTGGGGCCGGGCGGCAGCTAACACCAAGCAAACCCACATGATGCTTGCCAGTACCAACCAACCGCGCTTGGCGGCCTTGGGTGAGCTCGATTGTGGCAGGGTGTTCATTAAATTCGGCACACGCAGTGCTACATCCGTTTGCTTGGTTTTGGGACTCAGCAAACGAACAATTAAGGGTAGGGGCAGGGCAAACAGGGCCCACCACCAGGCAAACTCAAACATGGTTGGCCCCCTGTGCTTCAATGGTCGTGGTTTCGATAGGCATCTGCTTCAGGTTGGCTTGTTTTAACCATATAGACGCAGCGGTAAAAATATCGCTGGCTTCTGCATCAGAACAAAGTGATTGCTGATATACCTTGCCAATCATGACTTCAAGTCCTGCCGCCATGGATACCGCGTGCTTGTTGCTAACCGTACTTTGTAAAAACTGCAGCCATTTGTCGCCGTATAACGCAGACACGGCTTCAGCGCCGAAATAGTGTTTTGCGACTCGTTTCAGTAATTGATTGGTATTTACCGCTGCCTGAGCCGGTTCAGCGGAAAAGGTAGCCAGCGTTGCCAGTGCTTCGCGTTTGGCTTTAGTAAATTGGCGGTGACGATACCAAGCGCGTGCGGTCAGCACAATAATAAGCAGTGCTAGCGCAATGACTGCCCACCACCCCCAAGCCAACGGCCACCAGTCCACATCGCTTGGTGTTTGGATATCATTTAACTGGGCTAACGGGTCCATACTGGCTGCCTCCGCAAGCGTTCAAGTTGTTCGGTAAGAGGAATACCGGCATCGATAAAGCCTAACCCCGTTTTACAGCGCCCCAGGCTGTCTTTCACCTGTTGCCAGCGCGCTTGTTGGCTGGCCGAATAGTGTTTAGCTAAAACCGGATCACCCAGTGTCCAGGTCTGCTTTTGCTCGCCGTCTGTTACATTCACACTCTGCGTGTGGCGCAGATTCGGCAGGGTATGCTCAAGGGGGTCGGTGATCGCAATCGCGCTCACTTCACAATGCCGACTGATTTGGGTCAAATGCTGTAGCGCACGCTCATCGAGTTGCAGGAAATCACTGATGATATACACCAGGCTGCCAGGCCTTGCCAGCCGACGTAGCCGCGATAAAGCTTGTTCCAGGTTTGCCTGAGGAGCTTGCTCCTGAGCCTGGATGGCTTCATTCTGACATTGCATTAGTTCGTGACAGATAGTCAACACGGCGCGTTTACGGCTTAGTGGTTTGCATTCTTTATGCGAGTAATCTGAATAGATTAACGCGCCCACTTTGTCGCCGCGCTGCGCTGCGGCCCAACTGATCAAAGCACTCAAATGTGCGGCCTGAACAGCTTTGAGCAGCAGTTGGGTGCCAAATTGCATCGAGCCAGATAAATCGCATAACACAAATACCGGGCGTTCGCGTTCTTCGCGGTACACCTTGGTGTGAGTCTTTCCTGTGCGCGCAGTTACACGCCAGTCGATAGCACGAATGTCATCGCCCGCCTGATAGTGCCTGGCTTCATCAAACTCCATGCCACGCCCTTTGTGTTTGGTCAGGTAACTTCCAGCCAAACGCGCCTGAGGCGTGCGCGTGGGTTTCATGTCTATCAGCCCGGCGAACTGCTTATATTGCAGCAGTTCTTTTACATTCAGCTGAATGCCATTGGACTGCAGGCTGTTGAGCTGTTGTTGTGCACTCGTCATTGATTAAGGCACAGCGACCAGATTTAAAATGGTGTCCAGCACCTGATTGGCGGTCACGCCTTCCGCTTCGGCCTGATAAGACAGAATTAAGCGGTGACGCAGCGTGTTGTGGAACACGGCCTGAATGTCGTCTGGTCCAACAAAATCTCTTCCCGCCAACCAGGCATGCGCGCGAGCACAGCGATCCAGTGAAATGGTGGCCCGAGGGCTGGCACCAAATTCAATCCATTGGGCTAATTCAGGCGAAAAGTTTTCCGGACGACGCGTAGCCATAATCAATTGTACTAAATAAGTTTCAAGCGCCGGTGCCATGTGCAAGGCAAGCGCATCTTTGCGCGCGGCGAAGATGTCCTGTTGACTGAGTGTCGGTGGCAGCGCAGATGGCTTACTCAACTCTTCGTTACGGGTTAATTGCAGGATTTGCAGTTCGGTGTCGGCGTCGGGGTAATCAATTTCCAGGTGCATCAGGAATCGGTCAAGCTGCGCTTCCGGGAGAGGGTATGTGCCTTCCTGCTCCAGCGGGTTCTGCGTGGCCATAACCAGAAACAGTTCTGGCAGCGCATAGGTTTTGTTACCAACTGTGATCTGATGTTCAGCCATGGCTTCCAGCAGTGCAGATTGCACTTTAGCCGGTGCCCGGTTAATTTCGTCGGCCAGCACCAGATTGTGAAACAGTGGGCCTTGTTGAAATACAAACTGACCGGTTTCGGGTCGGTAGATATCCGTACCGGTTAAATCTGCAGGCAGTAAGTCAGGGGTAAACTGAACCCGGTGAAAGTCACCATCAATGCCTTTTGCTAACGCATTAATTGCGCGTGTTTTCGCCAATCCTGGCGGGCCTTCAACTAACAAGTGGCCATCGGCCAGCAGTGCGATCAGCATGTTAAGGGTTAATTGGGACTGACCGATAATTTGTGAATCAAGATAGGCGTGTAACTGCCTGAACTGCTCAGCTGCCATAGCGTTTTCTAACCTTGTTATCGTTATTGAACCACAGAGCCTATACTTATGGCTCCGCGGTGGGAATGAAGCTTTCTGACTGTTAAGTCAATATAAGGTTCCCTTATTCTGTTTCAAGCTACTTTTTCTCTTCAAGAGATTAATTGTTGCAAAATATTCTCCTGCGGATTTGCTATTTGTTTAATTGTTTGTAAAAATCGGCGCATTACTAACAGGTCAGACCACTACCAGGTCTTTAATAAGGGTTTAAAATAATGGCTAAACAGCAATCGGTTACAACGCGTGATGGCGATCGCATTGCCATTGTCGCTGGGCTTAGAACGCCCTTCGCAAAAATGGCGACTTATTTTCACGGTGTTCCAGCCGTAGATTTGGGCAAAATGGTGGTGAACGAGCTGTTGATTCGTAACGCAGTTGATCCCAAGTTGGTTGATCAACTGGTATACGGTCAGGTGGTACAAATGCCTGAAGCTCCCAATATTGCCCGAGAAATCGTACTGGGCACCGGCATGAATGTGCACACCGACGCCTACAGCGTATCACGCGCTTGTGCAACCAGCTTCCAATCTACGGTGAATATCGCAGAATCTATGATGGCTGGCACGGTAGAAGTGGGCGTTGCCGGTGGTGCTGACTCCACGTCTGTATCGCCAATTGGCGTGTCCAAAAAGTTAGCCCGTGCGCTGGTTGATTTGCAAAAGACTAAAACCCTGGGCCAAAAGTGGGCGGTATTAAAGCGCCTTGGCTTAAAGGATTTACTGCCAGTACCGCCGGCGGTTGCAGAATACTCAACCGGTCTGTCGATGGGACAAACTGCAGAGCAAATGGCCAAGACCCACGGTATTACCCGTGAAGCGCAGGATGAGCTGGCACACCGTTCTCATACGCTGGCAGCTCAAAGCTGGCAGGAAGGTAAATTGGCCAGTGAAGTGATGACTGCCTATGCAGAACCATTTAAAGGTGCGCTGGAGCAAGACAATAACATCCGTTTCGACTCAAAGCTGGAAGGCTATGCGAAGTTACGCCCGGTATTCGACCGTAAATACGGCTCAGTAACGGCGGCCAATGCAACACCATTAACCGACGGCGCATCAGCAGTACTGATGATGACCGAGAGCAAAGCAAAAGCCCTGGGTTACACCCCGCTTGGTTACATCAAGAGCTACGCGTTTGCCGCTATTGATGTATGGGAAGATATGCTGATGGGTCCATCCTATGCGTCACCTATAGCACTAGAGCGTGCTGGCATGACGCTAAACGATTTGACTCTTATTGAAATGCACGAGGCGTTTGCCGCTCAAACCCTGGCAAATGTGAAGATGTTTGCCAGCGACAAGTTTGCTCAGGAAAAACTGGGACGCAGCAAAGCCACCGGTGAAATCGATATGGACAAATTCAACGTGATGGGCAGCTCGATTGCCTATGGTCACCCGTTTGCAGCCACCGGTACGCGTATGATCACGCAAATGCTGAATGAATTGAACCGCCGTGGCGGTGGTACCGGATTGATTACTGCCTGTGCGGCAGGTGGTTTAGGCGCAGCTATGATTTTGGAGACAGCGTAATGACTGAACAAGCAGCAACCAGCGCATTTACTTTAAGCCGCCAGGACAACGGCATTGCCGTGCTCACTATGGATGTTCCGGGTGAGTCGATGAACACGCTGAAACAAGCATTCGGCGATGACATCACGAAGATCCTGGATGAAATTGAAGCAGACAACAGCATCAAAGGCGTGGTGTTGATCAGTGGCAAGCCGAGTTCTTTTGTAGCCGGCGCTGACATTACTATGCTAGACGCCTGCACAATGGCCGAGGAAGCTCAGGCTTTAGCAAAAGGTGGTCAGGACATTTTTGACCGTATCGAAAAGATGCGTGCGACCTTTGTTGCCGCCATTCACGGTCCGGCATTGGGCGGTGGTTTAGAACTGGCGTTAGCTTGTCACTACCGAGTATGTACCGACGCGCCAGCAACGCAACTCGGTGTGCCTGAAGTACAGCTTGGTCTATTACCGGGCAGTGGCGGAACACAGCGTTTACCGCGATTGGTCGGTATTCAACAAGCCATTAAAATGATGCTTACCGGTGGCGCTGTGCGTCCGAAGCAGGCTAAAAAATACGGTCTGGTCGATGATGTTGTACCCCAGTCTGTATTACTAAAAGTGGCCAGCATTTTTGCAGCCAAAGGCAAGCCAAATCGCGAAATGCCGCAAAAAGGACTGGTAAATAAATTTCTTGAAGGCACTGGCCCGGGTCGCAATATTCTGTTTAACAAAGCGGCACAGCAAACTCAGTCAAAGACACGCGGGAATTACCCTGCGCCTCAGCAAATCCTTGATGTGGTTGCATTAGGCCTGAGTAAAGGCATGCGTGCAGGCCTTGAGGCCGAGGCAAAAGCGTTTGGTCAACTGGTCATGACACCAGAATCAAAACAGCTGCGACAAATCTTCTTTGCGACTACCGCGATGAAGAAAGAGTCAGGTGTAGCTGACGTTGCACCGGAAAAAGTGGCAAAGGTCGGCGTGCTGGGCGGTGGCCTCATGGGCGGCGGTATTGCATTCGTTACGGCGACTAAAGCGAAAGTGCCAGTGCGCATTAAAGATATCCAGCCAATTGGTATCGCCAATGCCATGAAATACAGCTATGACCTGCTAATCAAGAAAGTACAGCGTAAATTTATGCTGAAGTCTGAAATGCAGAAGCAAATGTCACTGCTGACAGGCACACTGGATTACGCTGGTATGCAAGACGTAGACATTGTGGTTGAAGCCGTCTTTGAAGACGTGAAGCTGAAGCAACAAATGGTTGCTGATGTTGAAAACAACTGCAAAGAAAGTACTATTTTTGCGTCCAATACGTCGTCTATTCCTATCGGCCAAATTGCGGAAGGGGCGCAGCGCCCTGAAAACATAATAGGCCTGCATTATTTCTCGCCGGTAGATAAGATGCCGTTGGCTGAAGTTATCGCACATGAGAAAACGTCTGATCAGACGATTTCCACAACGGTAGAGTTTGCTAAAAAGCAGGGCAAAACGCCGGTTGTGGTTAAAGACGGTGCGGGTTTTTACGTAAACCGTATCTTGGCGCCTTACATGAACGAAGCGGCAAATCTGATTCTGGCTGGCGAGCCTATCGATCACATTGATAAAGCATTATTGAATTTCGGTTTCCCGGTTGGCCCAGTGAAGCTGCTGGATGAAGTTGGTATCGATGTAGGCACCAAAATCATACCTATACTGGTTGATGCGTTTGGTGAGCGTTTTACAGCTCCAACCGCGTTCGATAAAGTCCTTGCAGACGACCGTAAAGGTAAGAAAAACAAGCGTGGCTTCTATTCGTATGAAGGCAAGAAGCCTGGCAAAGAAGTGGATGAGAGTCTTTATACGTTGTTGGGTATTCAACCAAACAAGAGCCGCAGTGAGTCTGAAATCTCTGAGCGATGTGTACTGATGATGCTAAACGAAGCTGCACGTTGTCTTGACGAAGGCGTTATTCGCAATCCACGTGATGGTGATATTGGTGCCATATTTGGTATTGGTTTCCCGCCGTTCCTGGGCGGACCATTCCGTTATATGGATCAGCTTGGCATTAAAAAGGTCGTGGAACGCCTGAATTACTATGCTGACAAGCTCGATAAGAAGTACCAGCCTGCACCAGTCCTTGTAGAGATGGCTAAAGAAAATAAAACATTTTATTAATTAACTGTTAATGAAATGTATAAAAACCGGGCTTAGCCCGGTTTTTTTCATTATAACGAACAAAAATGATGGTTTTCTGTACGTGATCGTTTATTATTCGCCCGCTTTTGCGAATCTATGCAGTAAGATTAATTCAGTAAGCGGGGTGTCAAAATGTTGACGATAGTATTGGTCTCAGTGTTATCAGGTGTGTATTTTTATATAGAATCACTGAAAGCTGGATTGGCTGAGAAGCGCTGGGCGTTAGCAGGGGTAATTCTGGGGCCCTTGTTGCTACCTATGTTCACTATTTCCCGTCATGTAAGAATGCGTCGCGATATGGGTTTCAATAACGCCGTATTGCGTGCTTAAGGCCGAAATTCAGGCATAAAAAAAGGAGCTTCAGCTCCCTTTTTTCACGCGTTAGCGTTCAGATTAAAGACGAACACCGTTTGTCTTTGGCTTGAATTGCTGTGTTTCTGTAGCAACTTCTTTTTTCTGAACCGGAGCTTTTTGAGCGCCTTCTTGCTTTTGATCTGCGACAGGTGCTGTAGTAGAAAGAACTAGGGCTACTGCATATGCTTTCAACATCTTTCATTCCTCATTATTATAAACAAAACAAACAAAACTGACTGACATTGTTTCTGTCGTCACAATGGTTATAGCGAACATTGTGCCAACTTATAAAAACCCATATAAAACAACATGGTAGGATTTTATTTTGAACGGCGTCAAAAATCCGTTGCCGGAAAATATTGCCGTTCTATGCATTTATCTGCCGCTCACAGAAAAACTTAAGGGAAGGGGGGCAAAAAATCGTTTTTCGCTTAGATTGGTATGTATTTTCTGCTGTTGAAATGAAACTTTCGGTGTTTCTTAGTCGCTTAAAAACACTTTAAATCTAATACATTAGAAATAAGTAAATTAGTAAAATCTAATTTTCAGAGGTTATATCGTAAAGTGGCCTTAATAAGCACCTAATACTTATTGGTCGTAAATATCCGAGGCCTATGGAAAGGCTGATGATAGTCTTCGAGTCTATAGGGTTGGTCTAATACGTCTCTAAAACGCCATGTGAGGTACTTTGGAAGGACAAGCTTTATGAGATTTATATAATCTTTCAAAAATAGCCGAGACGAGGCGTCAGGCGTCTGGAGAGACTTTATTGATGATTTTGTGGAGCAGGCTGTTTTCTTTTAACAGTTTCTCAAAGCGCTCTGCATTAAGGGGTCTACTGTACAAGAAACCCTGTAGCATTTCGCAGTCATAACGACGCAGTATATTCAGTTGCTCCTCGTATTCCACACCCTCAGCAACGACTTTCAAGCCGAGGTTGTGGGCAATATTGATAATGGCAGCGGCCATATGGCGATCGACGTTGCTGTTGGCAATATCGTCAATAAACGCTTTATCAATTTTAAGCGTGTTCAACGGAAATTGTTTCAGGTAGGCCAGCGAGGAATAGCCCGTACCAAAGTCATCCAATGCCAGGTGAATTCCGCGGTCACGTAAACGTTGCATCATTCGCAGCGCTTCTTCCGGGTTTTCCATTAGCGTGCCTTCCGTTATTTCACATTCTAAATGGAGGGGAGACAAACCAACCTGTCGAAGAATATTTTCAATGCGGTCATCGAGGTCTGGTAGTTCGAATTGCTTGGCCGATATATTTACGGCAACTCGACCGCTAAACAAGCCTTCGCTTACCCAGCGTTTGGTATCCATACAGGCTTTTTTGAGTACCTGCTCGCCTATTTCAATGATTTGTCCGGTTTGCTCTGCCAACGGAATAAACTGCCCAGGGCTGACGATACCTTTATGCGGGTGTTCAAAACGAACCAGGGCTTCCATACTCACCAGTTTGCCGGTAGTAATATCCACTTTGGGCTGATAATAGACGGTGAATAAATCGTCTTTAATGCCCTGACGAATCAGGTTTTCAATCTGCAACTGTCGAACCGCGTTCTGGTTCATTTCACCACTGAAGAACTGGTAGCTATTTCCGCCATTGTTTTTAGCAAAGTACATGGCGGTGTCGGCATTTTTTAACAATTCTTGTGGTGAAGAGCCGTCTTCCGGGAACAGAGCAATACCAATACTGGCACCCAAAACGAACTCTTGCTTATTAATAATAAAGGGGCGAGAGAGGGTATTCAGAATGCTTTGAGCGAAATGCGTAATAGTGTGGATGTCGGAAATATCTTCCATCAGAATGCTGAATTCGTCACCACCTAAGCGATAGCACGTCGAGTTTGCATCGGTAATTCGCTGGATACGCTTGGCGATTTGCTTAATCAGGATATCACCGGTTTGATGACCCAGTGAGTCATTAATTTTCTTGAAGTTATCCATATCCAGACAGAGCAGGGCATGGGGAGAACCTTTTCTAACGAGGTTGCTATGGCTGGCCTGGAAGAATGAACGGTTAGGTAACTCGGTTAGCGGATCCGAGTTTGCCAGTTTAAGCAGCTCTTTTTCGGTGTTTTTACGCGACGTGATGTCTGAGAATACCCCTACGAAATGAGAGATGCGGCCATCGTCATCATGTACGGCATCGATGTTCAGTTCAATTTCGTAGCGCTCGCCATTCACACGGGTACTTTCAACCTCTCCACTCCAGTTTCCACGGGCTTTCAGCGTTTTCTTAATTTCTTCGGTAAAAGCTTCAGGATACTGGTGGAAGTACAGGAAGCTGGCTAACGCTTGCTCGCGTGTTTCACCAGTATAAGTACAATAAGCATTGTTTACCGAGATGAAACGGAATTTTGTGTCGGTGATGAATACGCCTTCCGAAATATTCTCAATTGACCGCTTAAACAGGTTCAATTGCTCTTCAGCATCTTTTAAATGCTGGATGTTCTTTAATGTCCCGGTCATACGAACCGGTTGATTGTTGTGGTCGCGTTGTACTACTTTTCCACGGTCCAGAATCCACACCCACTGATTGCTAAATGTTCTTGCCCGATACGCTAACTCGAAAAATTCGGTTTTCCCGTCAAGGTGTGTTTTTAATGCTTCCTGAACGCGTCTCAGGTCATGAGGGTGAATGTTGGCGTCGTACGCACTATTTGTTCTGATGTCGTCCTGAGGAAAGTCCAGTGTCCCCCAGGTATTTGAACGGTACACCTGACCTCTGAATACGTCCCAGTCCCAGAGTTCGTCACCACTGCTCCACAGTGTTAGTTTCAACCGTTCCTCAGATTCAGAAACGGCAATGCGTTGGGCACGTCTGAAATGATACTGGCGAACAACATATAACGCCAAAATAGCTGCGAAAAAGCCATAGAAAACCAAGGCTGCAGGGTGAAGCCAGGGGGGAGGTGAGATGGTTATATTTAGTGACCGGGAATCAGACCAGGCTTTGCCATCTTCCAGTGCCTGAACTTCGAAGGTATAGTCGCCGAACGAAACGTCATTGTAAAATGCCTGGCGTTCAGTACCAGATTCTGTCCAGTTATGGTCCCAGCCGGTCATTCTATAGCGATACTTGATTGTTCTGGGCGAAATTGCGTTGACAACGCCGAAAGTGAAGCTGAACCTCGAATCGTTGTGCGCAAGAGATAATTCATTTTTGAGATAAAGCGGTTTGTCCAGTAGCCCTTCTTGTGCGGAAAAGTCTTGTTCTTTACCGAACACTTTTAATGAGAATAAGCTTGGTACGCTTGAAGGCGATTCAGAGATGTTTATTGATGTTTCTGTTAGCAATTCAGGATAGAAAAAATGAAACCCTTTGTCTCCACCAAAAACGATCCCATTATCATGGGTAATAGACACAGCACCTTCGGAATAATTGTTATATTCCGCTTGCACTTCATCCATGACAAAACTAACGGACAGAGAGGGCAACTCTAATTTTTTAATCGCTGAGTCTGTTGACAGCCATATTGAATCTTTAAAGCCTGTTGCTGCAAGAATGACGTTTGAATCAATATCCAGAGTTATATGTTTTATCAACTTAAACGTCTTTTTTTCAAACTGATAAATACCGGAGGATTGGGTAGTTAGCCAGAAATGGTTACCCCATTCGTATACCGATTTGGCTATTGAGGCACTTTGTGATTTCTGATGTTTAAGGTTAATACTATTGACGACCTTTTTTTGCAGAGGACTAAAAATATCAATCCTGCCTACAGTCGTCAGCCAGACGTTGCCATCTCTATCGACATAGAGTGGTGAATATATATCGGTGATGAGGTCTCTGTTGTGATGAGTAATCGTAAATGTATTCTGGTTCTCTTCAGTTGTAGATTTCGAAATTGATACTACGCCATCGACTTCAGTCCACGTCCAGATCTGCTCTCCGTCGTAATAGATTGCATCTATCATTACGTTGTCCATAAAGGACTCTTCGAATGTGAGCGTGTTGTTGCTATATGAATATCGCCGAATGCCTTTCGACGTTGCTATCCAAATATTATTGGCGGCATCGACAACCAGATCCCATATCTGATTTTGTTCATTTTCAAGATAGGAATCGACAGTACTTTTGTTTAAATCAAATTTTGCAAGCCCGGCACTTTGCGTAGCAATCCAAAGTGCATTGTCCTGGTCCTCTTCGATAGCCCAAATACGCTTTGAGCCTGAAGATTCTGAACTGTTTAAATGAGAGTAAAGCCTTAATGAATTGCTCGCGGGGCTCTTGCGATATAAACCTTCATAAGTTGCTATCCATATAGAGCCGGTTGAATCTCTAAAAATTTCTCTAATTTGATTGTTCTTTAAATATGTCAGGCTTTTGTTTTCTGTACCATAAACAATTAACGAATTCGCGATTGTATTGTGTATTCCAAGACCGTCTTGTGTGCCTATCCAGACAGTATTTTCTTCGATTTCGCTGATAGATCTGACGGTTTGATTTGGCATGTCAGGAAAGCGTTGTTTGTCTATAGAATTTACTTGTTCGCCTTGGTTATTAAGGATCAATACACCTTCATTTGATGCAATCCAGTATTCACCATCTATAACTTTTATATCGAAAATATAGTCAACTGTGAGATTTATCCCCCAGGGATTGACTGAACGAAGCGGGAACAGCTGACGCCTGTTTTTATCGTAGATAAAGGCCCCGTACCCATATGTACCAATCCAGATTCTTGTTGGCTCATTTCTAATCACTTCGATATCGTCTGGAAAATCTATGCGTTCATCCAGCAATTCAAGAGTGTGTGTCTTGGCGTCAATGATGTATAAATTCGATGTGTCGGCAACGAGGATGTTGCCCTTTGCGTCTTCACTGATTGACCAGATATCGTTGTTTCTGATCAGTGAGTTGTCGCTGTTGTAAACCTGAAAACTGTCTGTGTCGGGGAGGTATTTTGCCAAACCGGTATAGGTGCCAATCCACAAATCGTTATTTGAGGAAACGAACATTGTGCGGGTAAAGCCCGGTGGAATGGATTCCGGTTTTTGAGGGGAGTGCTGGTAATGTTTGAATTCATAACCATCGAAGCGGAACAGGCCGTCAACAGAGCCTACCCAAATGTACCCATACTGATCTTCTACGATCGACGTTATGGTACCTTCGGATACACCATCTTCCCGCGTATATTCATTAAAGCGGATGTCGTTGACCGCCGCGCTAGCACTGGCTATGCGGGTGACAAATATTATCACTGTGACTAAAAACAGTGCTAACGTCGTTCTATGGGTTGAGCGCACCATACACCTTTGGCAATGTATGCCTTATCTTTCTTTTAATTTGAATTGGTTAGCGTCCATTCTAGCCAAACACCAATATGCCGAATTAAAACGCGCTCTACAAGGTTTTTTTTGAATCGGTAAAGTGGGTGAATAAAACTTCAGCAAAACAGGCCGATGTGTCGCATTCGGACTGAATTATTCAACGATTATAAATAAAATTCGACCTTGGATTTAAAGTCTGCAATGTTGGAGATGACATCGGTTTCTGCGGTCTGTAACGGAGCGAATTTGCCCGCGGAAAACAAGACAAGCTCACCAAACGTCTGGTTGAGGTTCATGTTAGTGGCGTAGCGAATGATATCGTCAAAGGTCATTGCTTCGACGGTGTTGGCTAACTGCTGGTTACGGTGCAATTGTGTATCATTGGCCCCTAAGCCTTGCCAAATACGCTGAGAGCGCATGGACTGATTCAGGTCGACATCCTGTAACTGCTTTAACAGGTTGCGCTGGATACTTGGCCAGTAACCTTCGTAGAAGTCTTTTTCACGAGTTTGTTGCTGTAAAAACTGACTGATATGCGACATCAGTACTTGCGGGCCATGGGTTGGGCTTTGAATGTAAAAAGCAATGCCGGGGTGCTGATTATGCGGCACGTAGCCGGTTCCGACCAGGTAACCTAATTGTTTTTCAGTTCGCAGACTGGTAAAAAATGACCCCGCGAGCATTTGCTCCAGCACCATACACATCGCGACATTCCATATGTCGTTGCTGGGTGCTTGCAAATAGAGTACGACCGCAGCGTCTTCGTGGTCGCAAGTTACTTCGTGAATCATGGTGCGACCGACCGGCAGTTTTGCTACCGCACGGGGGAGGGGCGATGCCTTAGCTCCCGGGTTGATATCGAGAACGCTGTCAGCGATACGCTCAGCGGCCTGAGCAGTCCAGTTCCCGTGGACCAATCCTTCCAAATGGTAATAGTCAAAAGCCCGTTCTCTGACGCGACGAACGTCATCAAATTGCGTTTGTTCAACTGCTTGTAAAAGCTCGACCGGTGCATGCGTGTTGCGCTGAATTAATACACTCAGGCGTGAAAATAACCGGTTGATGGGTTTGTTCAGCAGTGTGTTTTGCAAGCTCTGGCACTGCATACTCTGCACGTGATGGAACGTTTGCGGGTCCGGTTCAAATTCGTGAATTGCGCGAGTAAGTTTTTGAACCAACTGGCCCTGTTGCGCACTGAAGCCACGGGTGTGTAACGTAAATCCTGCTTGATGACCGTAAATTCGATAGTGTAAACCTGCAATTTCGGCGCGGTAAAACTGGCCCTGTAAATAGTCATTAAGTCCTGCCAGCCATAATCGTTTAGCGGCAACCTGGTGAATGTTTTGAGCAAGCGAAGGCGTATCGAAAGAAATAAAAACATCGCCTTTCGGTACGCGAAATTTGTGATCCTGACAAAACCAGAAGCTGGCACCTTTATCTTCCCGAATGGCTTGAGGCAAGGCAAAACGGTTGTCCAGCGGACACAAGCTATAACTGTCGCCGATGTAGGGATTGGGTGGAGGCAACGATATTGCGTTTATTTCAGGCGGATTCTGCCATGACGCCAGTTGCTCTGCCGGTAAGGCACTGATAGCGTAGGCGGCGTCATAATATTCACAACGCCGGTCGGTTTGTAGATCCTGCGCTATTGTTTTTATCCGCAAATTTTCAGGAATGAAATGCGACAAGGCTTCGATTAACGCTTCACTTGTCAACGCCTCGCGCTGACACGCTTCTGAGATAGCCTGCCAGCTAAAATACTGATGTAGTTCGGCCAGATCGCACATCGCTTGCAATGGTTTATGCGAATCATCGTATTGTCTGGCAAGCTGGTTCAGTTTTGCCTTTTCCTGTAATCGCCATCCTTCGCTTGCTGATTTCTTCAGCAGTTCAATCATGGAGAACACGGCGGATACTATGTCGGCCTGATGGGCGAGCCCTGCTTCGGTGAGTTGAAGGTTAATATTAAAGTCTTTAAAGCCCTGACCTTCTATGCCTGAGCCCGCTATCAGATTGGTTATCCATCCTTTTGCTTTTAAATAGGCAAATAAGCTGCCTGCGCCTTCGTCGCCTAACATATGGCTGATGAAGTCGAGGGGGCGGGTGTTGATGTGTAAGTGCAGCGCAGGCAAAGCGAAGGTGACGATCATCCGTCGTGCCGCTTGTAACGGCGTAATTCGAATTTCCACGCCCAACTGTTCCGGGGTGTATAGCGGTGGTAGCGATAGCGCTGCAGGCTTACCTGCCGGCATAGGTTCAAACGCCTGTGTGAGCCAGGGCATCAGCTGGCCAACACTATAAGGCGAGTGAATAACCAGCGTCATATTACTGGCGCAATAAAGTGATGCATGAAACGCTGCTAGCTTTTCTTGCAGAGCTTCCGTTGTGAACTGCCCGAAGGTTTGTTGGTTACCAACAGAAAACTTGGCAAACGGGTGCGCCGGGTTGGCCGTTTCTTTATGGATCTGATACAGACGTCGCAAGTCATCTTTGCGCTTGAACTTAAATTCAGCGTCTATGGATTTAATTTCAGACTGAATTTGTTCAATGTCGAAGTTGGGGGCACCTAGCATTGCCGCGAAAGCGGGCAATACGCGGGGGAGTGCCTGAGCATGAACCTGAAAATGGTAATTAGCGAATTCGGTACCGGTCCAGGCATTAATGTTGCCGCCGGCTTGCTCCATGAGTTCATTGATAGCATTTGGCTCAGGGAGCAGGACATTCCCCATGAACAACATGTGTTCCAGTAAATGGGCCAGTCCGGGACAGTCCGAAGGGTCAAAAAAATGCCCGGCTTTCACACTGGCCGAGACACAACAGGTAGTCAGTTCCTGCTTGTGGACAATTAACACCCGTAGGCCGTTTTCCAGTCGCAAGGAATAGGTACTATCTATGTCCTGTGTAATATTCAATGTAATTTCTTCGTTCTGTCTACGTGTTATTGTTTGCAGTTAGCCGGTGGACAGGTTAACAGCAGGCGAATGACCGGTTACACCTTAGTCTAAGAGTTTATAATAGTACTAGGCGAGTTGGCTGACCTTTGCTATCGTTAGTATGTACTCCTCATCATATTAGCAATGTTATGTCAGGTCAAAGCAGCAAAGACGACATTTTTATTTTTATCATGCGCCATGGTGAGGCTGAATCACTACTGACGGATGATAAAAGCCGAAATCTTACCCTTCATGGCAAAAGTGAAGTGCGTGTCAGCTCAAACTGGTTGACTGAATCCTATTGTCAGGACGGTGAATTGTCGCTCGCCCTGGTTAGTCCTTACACGCGAACTCGTCAGACTTTCAATGCCTTATCAGAAACCCTGCACGCCGCGCAAAGTGAAATTTGTGATGACATTGTGCCTGAGGGAAATGTCCGGCTTGCGCATGATTATATTGACGTATTAGCGCATCAGATGGCCAAATCCCGAAAAGGAAAACCACTGCTCATTGTGAGCCATATGCCGTTTGTTTCATTTTTACTGGATGCATTATGTGACTCGCACCAAATGACGTTGTTTGCGACCGGATCTGTGGCAGTAGTCAAGTACAATTTAACCCGCGGCAAAGGCGTTTTGGTTAAACACTTTCAAGGCAACATTTAACCCCGCAGGCCGATTTGTTATTTAATACATGAATATACCGGCTCTAGCGTCTCATTAGTGTGCTATCTGCGCTAACTAAATCCAGGTCAATTTCGCTTTTTTGCTTTAGCTTTTTTTTCTGCTACCGATATAACAAACAGGTAGAGAGGAACAAAGGTATCATTTCGACGCGCGTCGTTGAGAATGCAAACAAACACATGTCGAGTCAGTCTATTCCAGAACAGCTTCGAAAATCGTTAGAACGACATATGGAAGAGTCGGATCTGCACGATGACGAAGAAATGGCGCAAATCATGAGTAAGCTGTCAGACCTGTCGGCCAAGGTAGCGGCTGCTAAAGCCAAGGTACTGGCTAAACGCAAGACAGGCTAATTCGATTATGGCTGGTGCATTCAAAGGCCAGTCACTTCTGTAATCCTAACTACAGTGCGCTTTCAAACACACCGCAAAATACCAGACTGGCCTGTATCATTTTTTAACGAGTGTTAATCCGGGGTGACAACGGAAACGGGTTTGTAGAATTCGGGCATTACCCTCACAGTTTTGATCATGTTCTCGTTTATATCAATAATCTCAATGGGGTAGCCGGCAAGGCGCAAGCTGACATTGCTGTCGGGAATTTCTTCCAGATACTCAAGAATTAACCCGTTAAGTGTTTTAGGTCCTTCGATGGGAAAATTCCAATCCATTTCTTTGTTGAGTTCCCGCACGTTAGCACTGCCATCAACCAATACGCTGCCATCCTGTTGCACCGAGACTTCCTTGCTGTAAGCGGGGAGTGTCGTGGTTGTAAAGTCACCAATAATTTCTTCCAGGATATCTTCCAGGGTAACCAGTCCCTGAATATCACCGTATTCATCTACAACAAGCGCAATTCGCTCTTTTTCCGCCTGAAACTGATACATCAGGGTATGCAGAGGAATAGACTCCGGGGCGTAGTAAATCTCACGCACTGCCCGAAGCAGGGTGGCTTTAGTGAATTGGTCCTTCGATAGCAACCGCAGTGCATCGCGAACGTGAACAAACCCCACAGCGTCATCAATGCTATCGCGATAAAGCAATACGCGAGTGTGCTGAGACTGAGTGAGCTTCTTTTGGATGTCTTTCCATTCGTCGTTAATGTCGATTGCGGCAATATCACTGCGGGGTACCATAATATCTTCGGCAGTGACATTTTCTAAATCAAGAATACTGACCAGCATGTCCTGGTGCTTTTTGGGGATCATTGTTCCCGCTTCATACACCACGGTTCGAAGTTCTTCCCGGCTCAGGGAGTCACCACCGTCACCGGAAGGTTTGATTCGCAATAGGGCCAAAATGCCATTGGTGATGCCATTGATTGCCGCCACCAGCGGGTACATCACAACCAATAGCGGCGATAAAATAAGTGAACTTGGAAAGGCGATTTTCTCCGGATACAACGCAGCCAGGGTTTTCGGCGTCACTTCAGCGAAAATAAGCAGGATAATAGTTAGCCCGATAGTCGTTGCAAATACCGCCCAGTATTCACCAAACCAGCGGGTGCAAATAATCGTAGCAATGGCTGAAGCGGCAATGTTAACCAGGTTATTACCGATCAGAATCAAGCCAATTAACCGATCCGGACGCTCGAGTAGTTTGTGCACGCGCTTGGCACCGCGGTGTCCTTCGCCTTGTAAGTGTTTGAGTCGATACCGGTTGATCGACATCATGCCGGTTTCAGAACTGGAAAAATACGCAGATAAAGCAATTAAGATTGCCAGTGCAATCAACAACGCACTGGTTGATATGTCGTCCAACTAGGGATCCCTTCAAATATTTAGAAACACCAATGTAGTCAGTCAATCATGGCGTTTCAAGTGTTAATTGGTGATGTTGGTTATCAGAGCAGAATTTCTTTTACGAATCGACTGCCGAAATAGGCCAGTGACAACAGCATGACGCCAAGGATAGTTAAAGCGATAACTTGTTTACCGCGCCAGCCCCACAGTTTTTGGCCTGCCAAAAGCACTATAAACACGACTAATCCGGCAATAGATAGCAGCGTTTTGTGGACATAGCCCTGACTCAGCATGTTTTCCAGAAAGACAAAGCCGGTTATTTGGGCAATGACCAACAATATGGTGCCGATTAAAATAAGTTTAAACAGGATCCCTTCAACCAGCATCAGTGGCGGCAATGAAGAGTGTAATATGCTGGCGCCTTTGTGTTTCAGTTGGTGAGTTATGTACGACATTTGCAGAGCGTACAAAAAGCCGATGACTAGCGTGCCATAGGCAAATAGCGACAGTGTGATATGCACTACCAAACCCGGGCGCAATTCGATATGCATGATATGTTCAACAGGAATAAATGCAGAGGCCAGTACACTAAACCCGGCAAAACCAAACACCACGGGTAATAAAATCACGTTTGGTAGCAATGAATTGCTCACCAGCATAGACAGTGTTATGAGCCAGGCTACCAGCGACAGAACATTGGTTATACTCATATTCTGACCGGCTTGTGCAGCCAGAATAGCGTCACCCAAAAATATACTGTGACAAAGCACTGCGATGGCAGCAATGCTTAACGCAAACATCCTGTTTGGGCCCTGATTGTGAAAAAATCGCCCCGTCATAGACGCTGCAGCCACAAAATACGCAACAACCGCCAGCAACGCGAACAAGGTAGCCATGTGTTGAATAAAACCTGTTGGTAAAAAATAACTTGGTATTGATACTGCAGAATAACAGAGAATTCAACTGCATGTCTGCCGGAATTTGATAAATCATTAATCCAGACTACGTTAACTGGTCAATTTTCGGTATACTGCCGGTATTCTTAATTGATTGGGTTGATAAACAGAGAATGTTTGAGAATCTCAGCGAAAGGTTAGGGCAGACGCTACGTAATGTTAGCGGTCGGGGCCGCTTAACCGAAGACAATATTAAAGAAACCCTGCGCGAAGTCAGAATGGCGCTACTCGAAGCCGATGTAGCGCTGCCGGTTGTCAAAGAATTTGTTAACCAGGTTAAAGCCCGCGCTGTGGGTACTGAAGTAACCAAGAGCCTTAAGCCAGGCCAGGTATTCATCAAGATCGTTCAGTCTGAACTTGAAGCGGTCATGGGGGAGGCAAACGAAAAACTGAATTTGTCTACCCAGCCTCCTGCGGTCGTCTTGATGGCGGGTTTACAAGGTGCAGGTAAAACAACCTCAGTAGGTAAGCTGGCCAAATACCTCACAGAGCGCGAAAAGAAAAAAGTCATGGTGGTCAGTGCTGACGTGTATCGTCCGGCGGCCATCAAACAGCTTGAAACCCTGGCAGAAGATGTCGGCGTCAACTTTTTCCCATCGACAATTTTGCAAAAGCCTGTCGATATTGTTAATGACGCCATTGATGCTGCACGTAAACAGTTCTTCGATGTATTGTTAGTGGATACCGCAGGCCGTCTGCATGTCGATAGTGACATGATGGACGAAATCAAAGCATTGCACGCTGCAGTGAAGCCGGTTGAAACGTTATTTGTCGTTGATGCCATGACCGGTCAGGATGCGGCGAATACAGCGAAAGCCTTCAACGAAGCGCTGCCACTAACCGGTGTTATCCTAACCAAAGCTGACGGTGATGCGCGCGGTGGTGCAGCGTTGTCGGTGCGTAAAATCACCGGTAAACCCATTAAATTTATCGGTATGGGTGAAAAGCTCGATGCGTTGGAGCCGTTCCACCCTGAGCGTATTGCGTCACGTATCCTGGGGATGGGCGACGTATTAAGCCTTATCGAAGAAGTTGAGCGCAAAGTCGATAAAGACAAAGCGCAGAAACTGGCGAAGAAAGTTCAGAAGGGCAAAGGCTTCGATCTTCAGGACTTTAAAGAACAGCTAGAACAAATGCGCAACATGGGCGGCATGATGGGCATGCTCGACAAGCTGCCGGGTATGGGCGGCATGAGCGCCAAGATCAAAGACCAGGCAAACGACAAGCAGTTTGTGCAAATGGAAGCGATCATCAATTCCATGACGCCTGCTGAGCGCGAAAAGCCGGAAGTCATTAAAGGTTCCCGTAAGCGTCGTATCGCAGCGGGGTCCGGTACACAAATTCAGGATGTAAACCGGTTGCTCAAGCAGTTTACCCAAATGCAGAAAATGATGAAAAAAATGTCTGGCGGCGGCATGAAAAAAATGATGCGTCAGATGAAAGGCATGATGCCTCCAGGTGGCGGCCCAGGTGGTATGGGTGGTCCAGGCGGCATGTTCCCGCCGCGATAATACAATCGCTCGTATAAACAGTTATTAAAAACCGGCCTTTGTGCCGGTTTTTTGTATATGGGCCTGGCGCAGTATCCTATTTACACTTTGATTGAAATAACTCGTTATTCGGTCGAGACGATTTCATTTCAATCTGGCAAACTGTCCGTTACGAAGCCAAATTTTTGTGTGTTTTTCGCGGGAGACCACCTTGCCGTTTAAGTCGATTTGCCTGTTGTGTCTGGCATTCATATCTCTGCTTTATTCTCAGACAGCTGGTGCGGCTGGTGATGCCATAGTGTGGGCTAAAAATCCGTCGCCGCCTTTTCATATAATGAATGGAAAGTTAAAGGGTTATGGCATTTGTGATGTAATGACCGACAAACTGGATGTGTTGCTGGCTGATCTTGATACCAGTGTGGAAATCTATCCGCATCCTCGGGTTAACAAATATGTAGGAGAAGCGGAAAACCTGTGTTTTCCCTGCATGATCAAACGGGAAGACTCTGGCACTTATACCTACAGCGATACCACCATGCGTTATCCCGCTTTGGGGGTCATTATCCACCGGTCTTTTTTAACCAAACTTGAGTTATCTGAAAATACACCCGTGTCTTTTGCCAAGTTAATGTCTATTCATACACTGGCGTTTGGATTACCGAGTGCAAGAAAGTACCCTGACGCTTTGCAAAGTATATTGAATAAACAAATTGGCCAACCACATATTCTCGAAATCGCCGGAACTGAAGGACCTCTGCGAGTGTTACGTCAAATCGCCAGAGGCAGGCTCGACTACACGATAGATTATCCATCCGTGCTAAAGTACTTTTCGATGACTGAGCACGATGACTCGCTGGTCTTTCTACCCGTCACGGAAATGGGCGATACGTTGGTAGAAGGCGCAATCGGTTGCACAAATAACCCCTGGGGAAAGCGCGCTGTCGGGCACATTAATGGGGTGCTAAAGCGCTTGCAACAAGATCCGGAATTCAAGGAAAACCAGGCCTTCTGGTTGAATGTAATAGAGTAGTTGTCATCATTCTGTCTGCTTGTCAGGAGGGGAGTGTTGAACGATTGTTGTTCAGTGTCGGCACAAAATAACACCAAGCAACGCTTTTCAAATCGTTCCTATCCTGAAGAAAAATACTGGCTCGGAGCATTGCTGCCTCAGGTTAAAATAATCCTCGCAACATTTCGTCTGAAATTGACTGAAAAACCGTCAAACGGTTCGCTTAAGCTCCTCTGAAAGCGAGCTATGGCTTCGCATTGCGCCGAATTCATAATACACTGACGTGTTAATGCTATTTGTCCGAAACCGGCTGAGAATTTATATTTAGCTGTTTCGGGTCAACGAGACTCAAATCACAGTCTGGAACAGACTGGTTCAAATCATGGCGAATACGCCTGATTGAACATCGTTCAGGCCCTTCCGTACATGATGTATATTCACATCATGTGGCGTAGTGCCAAACAACGGAAGATGACAAAAATACAGGAAACCTATGGCTGGCCTTAAACGTATTATTCTTATCGACACCCATTTACCCGGTGTAGTAGAACTAAAACTAGACGGACACACCAATATCTGTGGTACCAATGCATCGGGTAAAACCACATTACAGCGCCTGATACCCGTTTTCTACGGCGAATACCCCAGCCGGGTAGTACCCGCCACACGGGATAGTTTTGAGCGCTGGTATTTACCGCGTACGTCGTCGTTCATTATTTATGAATATACCCGGGCGGAAGGGGACTTATGCCAGGCTGTACTCACCTCCAACGGGACAGGGGTTAATTATCGCTTTATTGCTAAACCCTTTACGCTTGACGATTACTTGTTTGAACAAAAAAATGGCAAACATGCGTCCTTGTCCAGCACGGAAGTAGCAAGAGCCATGAAGCGCAACAACGTGATCGTATCCAGCTTGCTCACTACTAAAGATTTTCGTGCCGTATTGCAAAACGACCAGGGTGTGTTGAATCAAAGCAGCAGTTCACGGGAGTTGTTGGGCTATGCGAAGGTGTTCAGTTTAAGTCAGCAGTCTGAACATTTACGCCATATCGAAAAACTGGCCAAGGCCGTGCATTCCAAAGAAGGCAAAATGGAAACCATCAAGGCCATGATTGCAGCGATTTTGGAAGAAGATGGTGTTCAGCCGCCTACATCCAGCTTGTCGCGTAACCGGGTTGATGATTGGATCCGCGAATGTCATCTCATTCGAGCTTTCGACAAAGTCCGACCGGAATTTACCCGCTTGGAGCAAGCCGATCTGGCGTTACAGGAAGCAGAAACGGCGCTGGCTGAACTTAAACAGGCCTTTGAACTGGATAAATCACACCTCACAGCAAGGGTGGAAAAAGGCCGTCAGCAGCTGGACGATGTGCAGCACGAACGCAAAGCAAATGACAACAGTTGGAATGAACGCCGTGATGAATTAAATCTGCAAATCTCGGGTTCTCGCGCAGACGTGGAAAAATACACGGCAGAACTCGATGCAGTGGAACGCGAGTTTGAGAACTGGCAGGAACAGGACATCGAGCAGCTTAAAGAAGATGTCGCCAAACTGCCGCAATGGCAGCGTGACCTGGAGCTGTTGTCCAGCCGATACACGTTACTCACCGAGCAGCATCAGGATATTGAATCCACCTACAATCGCCGGGTCGCGGAGCTGGGTGAGAAAACCGCTGAGCAACTCGATGAACTGTCTGCCGTACGCCAGGAGGCACAGGAAAAGCGTGCAACTCAGCAACAACAAGAACGCGATGCACTGCAGAACATCAAAGAAGACTACGCGCAGCAAATTACGACGTTAAGTGAAACGTATCAGACTCGTTTGAACGCCTTGAAGGTCGCTGAAGCTGAGTGTAAGGCAGCACTGAATAACGCGGGTTATAACGAATTTGAACAGTCTCAACTGGAACTGTTGGATGCGGCAGTAAAAGAAGCAAGCGTGCACGAAGATACTGTGCGCGCCCAATATCGACAGAGCCAGTCAGAGTTTCAAAAGGCCGTTCAGGCGCGGGAAAGTGCGAATCAGGCGTTGGAAAAAGCCCGTAACCAGTATCGTAAAATGGAACAGCGCGTAGCCGACGTAAACGCGTTGCTGTATCCGGGGGAAGGCTCACTGCTGGAGTTTTTGCGCGCTAACGTTGACGACTGGGAAAGCTCAGTGGGTAAACTTATTCGCCCTGAGTTACTGGAGCGCACTGATTTAGCGCCGAAAGCCGAGGGTGATTCTGCATCGTTTTTCGGTGTGGCATTGTCACTGGAAAACCTGTCGTCACCAGAGTACGCGCAAACCGAGCAGAGTCTGAAACAGGCGCTGGCCGAGGCTGAGCAGCAGCTAGCTGAAGCCGCTGAGGCACAAAATACGGCCGAAGTGGAACTGGCGAAAGCCAATGAAGTCGTGCGTGTTGCCGAGCTGGCTGTGACTAAACAAGACAACGCAGTTCGCAGTGCTGAAGCGGCGCGTAAACGCGCGAATCAAGACAAAGAAGCGGTATTAAGTGAATACCAGCACGCGTTGAAAGAGCGTAAACAACAAGCACGTAGTCAATTAGACAATAACCAGCAATCGCAGAAAAAACTGACCGCGCAGTTTGAACTGGATCGCGACGAGGTAAAAGATCAACAGCGCGAGGCGGAAACCGAACACAGCTTCCACTGGCAACAACTGATTGCTGACAGCGATGCACGTATTGCTCAGGTGGAAGGTGAAATCAAGCGAGTTCGCCAGTCTGCGGAACAAGATAAACAGGAAATGGCGCGTTGGTTGGAGAACGAATTAAACCAGCGCGGTGTGGACGTCGATGAAATTGGTAAGCTGAAGAAAGACCTGAAAGCACTGAAAGATTCGATTTATCGCACAGAGACGCATCGTCACAAGGTAAGCGACTACGAGCGCTGGTATCAAACCGTATTTACCGGCCACAAAGTCACCTGGCAACAAGGGTTGAATAAAGCGCGAAAAGTGCTAAGCGACGCGGAGCGCGAATTGACGCAGCTTCAAAATGAATACCGCGAACGCCGGGACAGCCTGAAAGCGCAGCAAGTTGAGTTGGAAAAGGTCACCTCTACCGCAGCTGAGCAGCTCACGCAGGTCGATACGTTAAGTAAAACACTGGCTAAACAGAGCCTGCCTAAATCAGACAGCAATGCGCAGTGGCAGCACGACGAGCTGAGTATTACTCAGCGCTTGTCACGCGTGCAGGGACTGTTGAAAGAGCGTGAAGAGTTGTTAAGTGATGTGCGCAATTACGTTGAGCGCTTCGATCAGCTCATTGCCGCACAAGCCGGTACCGGTTTGTCTGACACCTGGGAGCGTGCGCGTGAGGAATGTGCGGTTATCAATGCGCACGGCGTGAAAGGGGTCGACCACCGCCGTATGGTGACACATCTGTCGCAACTGCTAAACGTTATCGTGCCACAGAAGATGCAGGGCTTGCGAGAACAAGGCCGTATATTCGGTGCCGATTTAAGTCAGTACTACTTCGTACTGGCCGATATTGATAAGCGCATTGTGAGTCAAAGCCGTCGTATCTCCAAAGAGGTCGACGGAGAGCTGTTCCTCGATGGGGTATCCGATTCTGCGGTGAAGATACGCTCGCGTATTAGCGAACTGGAATTCTGGCCGGAACTTGAACGCTTCCGCGCTTTATATGATCAATGGATGGAAGAGGGCGCGCATGACCTTCCCGAAGACGACTATGGCCAGAGTATGCGTTCGGTCCTGGATATTCTTGGGCGTGCTGCGCTGTCGGGCGGGATCAGCAAATTGCTGGATATCGAGCTGCACCTGCGCGAAGGAAACAGCGATTTGATTATCCGTACCGATCGTCAGCTCAATGAGTCGTCGAGTCACGGTATGGCCTACCTGATCCTGTGTAAGTTCCTGCTGGCCTTTACCCGATTATTACGCGGCGGCGCGGACGTTATTATTCACTGGCCAATTGATGAGCTGGGTACGCTTCACCAAAGTAACGTGAAGAAAATATTCGATGCCTGTCAAAGCAACAACATCAGTGTTGTGGGGGCTTTCCCTAACCCGGAATCAGATGTACTAAAACTGTTTGAAAATCGCTATCTGATTGACAAGGTCAGCAAGCAACTACAGGTAGTACAACCGAAGACCAGTGATTTATCGGCCAGAATACAGGCGCGTAAGCAGCAGGAGGTTTCAGCATGATGACAGAACAAGGCCGCGTGCTGAGCAAATTGTTAGAAGGACAGTTCATTTGTCAGGTCAGTGATGAAGAGGGCTGGCGGTATCTGAAAAGTCGCGATAACGCGGCCAAAGTTGAGCCGCATCTGAACATTCTGAATCGCACACTGGCTACAACCGGTGAAGGCGAGGTGTTTTTCGCCGCTTACCTGACCCTTGGTGAACCTGAACGCAAAGTCTTGCTACAGCAGTTTCAGGAAACGACATCCGGGTTGGTTCCTCTTGTTGAATGGTTATTGTTAGTACAACAAGCCAGTGAAAGCGACCGTCCACTCGTGATGGGCAATGCGATTCGCATGAACGAAGTGCAAACGGTTATCGAAGATACACCGGCTTATGCTGAGCAGCTGGAAAAAATTTCCCGCTACCGCTTGTTTGGCTCCACCAGTGTGAATGTGGACGGACAGCTGAAACAGGTGTTCAAACGTTTGACCGATCTTGGGTATCTGATTAAGCCTAACCCGGATAAGCAAATTTACATTGCCACCGGCAAAGTTGAGCATCTGTACGAGGTCATCCGCTTTATCGACGAGACTGAGTCATTGTCATTGTCGGAGCAGGCAGAAGCAGCTATTCAGCAGGGTAGCCTGCTATGAGTCAGGTGCTGATCCAGGCCGGAACCCGCTTATTAAATGCGTTGGGTCGCCACAGTGAGCTGATCATGCAGGCCTATGTGAATGGCGTAGTTGACGAAGCGGCGCACAGCAAAAAGATTCTCGAACAATTGGTGCAGTTGGGTATTTTGTGGCGTCCGGATCCACAGAGCGCGCTGCGCCTGAAAAGTGCGGTAAGAACACTGCTTGAAAGTGGCTTGCAGGATGAGCGGAATCGAAACATCGATGCCAATGTGGGCTCAGCACTGGCCAGTTTGAAAACTCTGGCAGAACACTACAAAGAAGCGCTGCATTACAATCGATTCAACGAAGCACATGCCTATATGACGGACCTGACCGAGCATGTCTATCAGCTGACAGAGTCGCTGGCAAACAGTGTTCGGGTCATGTTCAGCCGAATTAATAACGAGTTTGGTTACGTGTCTTCGGTTGAGGCAAAAATTCGTGAGAATGAGCTGGCTCAGGGGCAGGTGTCTGAATTATTGAATCAGTTGGAGTGCTTTCGCTTTGATGAACTCAGTGAAATAGCCGGTGGCAACAGAGAGTTGCGGCACTTGCTGGTGGTTGCCTTACAGCAGAGTTTCTCGAAAGCCACCCAGGAGCTGTCGGTTGCCCAGGCGCGCTTAATCGACTTGCTTGGTCGCTTCCGCGAATTCCAGGGCCGAACCCGATTACTAAAAGGGTTTTTGCTGCATATGGATCAGCAGCCAGACTTTACACCGGGCAATTACCCTAATCTCACTCAGGTGCCTGTGCTGTTTAATCAGTCTGCGGCATTGATTCAGCCGGCCAGTGTCGATGTGAATCAGGTTAATCATGAGCAGGAATTACAACAACTGGTTGGGGCGTTGAGTTCGGTATATCGCAGAAAGCCGGTGCACACCGCTGAGCAAAAAAGCGCAGAGATTCAGGTAAGTGAACAGCAACAAGTCGAATTAACCCGCGATCCATTACAGCAAGCGGTCGACGCGTATTTTTGCGAGGTAATCGACTCAGGGCAATCTATGTCAGCACTGGAGTTTTATAGCGCACAGTCGCTGGAGTTTGATCCCGAGGTGTGGATCTATCAGGTAATTGGCGGTTATCAGGGGCTGCAGGACGAAGATAAGCAGTTTTTTGCCATCGATACCCTGGGGGAGCCTGACAAAATCTTTAACGGCAACTTCATTATTAGTGATGTGTTGGTAGGGCTCAGGTAACGTGTTGATATGCGGATGTTGTCGCTGATAGTTCGTTTTTTTGCGATGAAAATGTAAAAATAATTAACCTTATTTTTACATTTGCAAGTATAATAACACAGTTGTTATTGGCCGGATGCCGATAGAAATAGCTGGAGTCGTTATGCAATTATCAACACAACAACAATATCAAGAAGCGCTGATAAAAATGGCAGTATTGTTTTATCAGGTCGACGGCAAGATTACCCTTACTGAACAGGATTACCTGGACGAACTGTTAGAGTCTCTGGACTGGGATAGCCCCATCAGTCGGGATGCGTTTATGAACGACGTGATTTATCACACGCGAACGGCCATCGATGCCGGCGAAGCGACCGATGTGCTTAAGTCCTTGCAACCTCAACTGGTCAAAGACGCCAATAGGGCGGTAGAAGTGGCCACGGTGATGACCGGGGTCGATGGTGAGCGCAGTGATGAAGAAACTGAATTGCTGAGCTTACTTACTCACAAGCTACTCGCCAAAGCACTCACAGAGACCGCCTCTTAGTTTTCTATTTTTCGCCGGCTGAAAATCAGTCGGCAAAATACTCTCCTGGCCAGCAAGGCTGTGGTAGGCTTCACAGCACTGCTCACTTATTTAATTATCAAAATGCGATATTGGATCTGTCTTCTGACTCTCGTTGTTAGTTTATCTGCCTCCGCTGTGGAGCCGGTTATGGAAAAGGCCATGTTGGTTGCTCAGGCTTTGGGTGGGGAAACATCGAAAGAAATGCTTATTGCCCAGTTTAAACACACCACGGGGACGGCAATTAGTCGCATGCAAATCACTGCAGAAGAGCGGCCCATGGTGGAAAAGTTTATGAAAGATCTCGATACGATTTTGCGTAACAAGTTGAATGAACCGGAATTAAACAAAGCCATCGCGTCCATCTATTTAGAACACTTCACCGAAGATGAAATGGACCAAATTCTGGCATTTCATCGCTCTCCCGTTGGTCAAAAAATGCGAAGTCAGTCTCAACTGTTATCCACTGCTTTCAGGGAACAACTGGTTACTCATATGCGTGGTGCAGTAAATGAACTGGAAGCGCTGTCCAACACGTTCCGCAAACAACTTGAAGCACAACGTGCGAAAGCCGCTCAATAACCGGTTTCGGCGTTAACATAATGGCAAGAAAAAGTGTATTGGGTTCGGTTCTGCGGCTTTGCTTGCTGGGTTTGGTAGCGCTGCTGTTAACGGCAGGCTGGTTAACCGGGTGTCAGTCCCGACAGTCAGCGCCGTTTCATGCAGAAAGCACCGTTGTTCCTTTTAGTGTAAAGCCATTTTCAGCCTATCAGACAGCCGTAAATGAATGGCTGCTTGCGCATCGCCACCCGGTCAAGTTCGACCTTGCTACCGAGGCGGCTTTTAATACGCCATTTGAATGTGGTCAGGGCAACCCCCGCGGTATTTTACTGGTACATGGGTTGGGCGATTCGCCTTATTTTTTCCGCGATATCAGCGCGCCTCTCTGTGAACGGGGTTTCTGGGTAAGAACCATACTGTTGCCGGGGCATGGTTCTCAGCCGGGTGACATGTTGAACGCCCGATATGATTTGTGGCAGCAAACGGTCGATTTTCAGGTTGAGGCATTTGCTCCGAATGTGGAAACCTTGTTTCTGGGCGGATTTTCAACTGGCGCGAATTTAGTCACCGTCACCGCGTCGTCACGACGGGATATTTCGGGACTGATACTGTTTTCTCCGGCATTTTTACCTAACTTTTTTGTCACCCGACTTGCCCCTTGGGTGACCGATGTCTGGCCCTGGCCAAATGTAGAGCCGGAAGATAATCCCGCGCGCTATAATTCCATTGCTATGCAGGGATTTGCGGCTTATCAGGGCAGTGTTGAGGCCGTACAGCACGTCATTGAGAAAACACAGCACACTCTGCCTCACTTCGCTGTGCTGGCGGAAGGCGACAGCGTGGTGGACGTGCAGGCGGTCGCATCCCAACTCAATACACAACTTTACCACTCAGACAATGTCTTACTCTGGATGGGCAGCGCTGAAACAGCGCCAGAGGGAGCACGCGTACAACCCTTTCCTGTGCTGCGTGAGCGGGCTTTGGCCGCGTCCCACATGAGTGTGTTGTTTAGCGAACATAATTCGTTGTACGGCGCTAACGGCAGTGTGCGTATCTGCGACAATGGTCAGCCCGCTGACATTGAAGCTCAGTGTCCGTCAACATCAACAAATACTCTCTGGTATGGCCCCTGGGGGCAGGAAGGGGAAGGGAAAGTCGTTGCTCGCCTCACGTTTAATCCGTACTTCGACGAAATGATGGCGCAACTGCTAACGTTTCTGGAAAATGCCAGTCAGGCCGAACGACCTGACTGACGTATTGCGATACCAATTAAACTTCTGCGGCTTCCAGTTCTTGTTCTAACTGGCGTGTTTCGTCGGCACGAGGCTTGGTGAATCTCGCTAAGCCCAGGTAAATAACCGGTGTCAGATAAAGCGTAAAGACAACCGCGATACCAAGACCGCCAAATACTACCCAACCAATAGCGTTACGCGCTTCCGCACCTGCGCCGGTTGACAGAATTAGCGGCAGGCCACCCAGGATGGTGGATACCAGTGTCATCATGATCGGACGAAGACGAACCCGTCCAGCTTCTAAAATGGCGTCATACACCGCATAGCCGCGGTCGCGAAGCTGGTCAGCAAACTCCACCAACAAGATGGCATTTTTCGCCAGCAGACCAATCAACATCACCAGACCAATTTGCGAATATACATTTATGGTTGTACCCGTAATGTACAACGCATAAACAGCCGCTGCGATACCAAAGGGAACGGTAAGCATAACCACCACCGCACTGTTCACACTTTCAAATTGGGCGGCAAGCACCAGGAACACAATGACAAAGGCGAGCACGTAAGTTAGCGCCACCTGTTTTGAGGTTTCCTCGAACGTTTGTGCTTCACCAAGGAAAATCATGCCAATGCCGTCAGGCAGCACGTCCTGACCAACCGTGCGCAGTTGCTCTACAGCGTCGTTAATTGCAATCGTTTCAGGCAGGTCCATTTCTACCTTAATCGCCCGGCGTTGAGCCTGACGTTCCAACTCTGCAGCAACGCCTTCTTCAGTGATGTAGGCGACGCTGGACAGAGGGACCAGGCTGCCATTGTCTGACTTGACGTAAAGATTTGCCAAATCCGATGGGTTGCTGGTATTGCGGTCGTTGGTTTGCAAAATGATCGGTATTGCCTGGTCGCCGACGTTTAAGTCGACAATATCATTCCCTGCGATGGCAGAGCGCAGCGTTGCAGAAATATCGCTGAGGGGCACGCCCAGTTCTTCTGCACGACGACGGTCAATATTAACCCGCAACTGAGGTTGTGTTGGCTCGTAGCTGATTTGTGGTGTGCCTAACTCGGGCAGGCGATCTTCAATTTCCCGGGCAAAAATCACGGCGGCATTGTAAATGCGTTCGTAGTTGTCACCCGTCAACGCAAGCTCAAGACCACCGCCCTGACCGCGCAAGTTCAAACTGTTACCGCCAAACGGGAAGCCGGGGGCGCCGGGGACAGATTGCAACACCGGACGAATCTCGCCAACGATGTCCTGCAGTGACTTATCGCGCTCATCCCAGTGCTTCAGATTTGCGGTAATAAAGACGATGTTAGGATCCCATTGACCGACTACGGTATAAATGGACTCAATGGTCTCGTTTTCCACGTAGGGCATCAGCACGTTTTCCATTTTTATGGCCTGACGGTCCATAAAGTTGAGGCCAACGCCATCGGGACCACGAGCAAAGATACGAATGGTGCCGCGGTCTTCACTGGGCAATAACTCGTTGTCTATGGATTGCATGGTAAAGTAAGCGCCCACCGCAGCCAGAATGGAAAACGCAACTATCCACCAGGCGTATTTAAGCGACCAGAGCAAACTGCGCTGATAACCCGACAAACAGACATGGCCCACTTTACCCAGCGTACTGTCGAATAAACTCTTTTTCTCGCCTGGCTTTTTAACCGGCAGGCGTGCAGTAAGCGCAGGGACCAGTGACAACGCGACAAATGACGAGATAATGACTGAGCCGGCCAGAACGCCGCCGAATTCCCGGAACAGTCGCCCTGCAGTGGACGGCAGGAAAGCAATAGGGATAAATACCGACGCGAGCACCGCGGTAGTCGCTACCACCGCAAAGAACACCTCACGGGTACCAATTACCGCTGCCGCACGAGCGCCAAGGCCCATGGTGCGTCTACGCTGAATATTCTCAGACACAACAATGGCGTCATCTACAATCATACCTGTTGCTAATACCAGAGCCAGCAGTGTCAGGATGTTTACCGAGAAGCCCAGTAGCCAGATAATAGCCAGAGCGCCGGTCAGGGACACCGGAATGGACAGGGCAGGGACAATGGTTGCCCGCCATGAACCAATAAATACTAACAGGGTAAAAACAACCAGAGCAATAGTCAGGGCCAGTGAAAAGGCCACTTCTTCCACGGAGTCGCGGATAAATTCGGCGTCGTCAGAAGTAACAACGATGTGCATGTCCGGGAAGCGTTTGTCCAGACTCTCTACCATGGCCAGCACTTCGTCGGAAATTTCAATAGTGTTAGAGCTGGCCTGACGAATAATACCGACTCCCAACACGGGAGTGCCGTCCAGACGCACCACACTGCCTGAGTCTGCCGGTCCGAAATACACGCTGGCTACATCGCCAACACGCGTATCACCGCTAATGATGATGTCTTTTACGTCTTCTGCCGTTATTGAGGTGGCGTCAGCCCGGACAATAAGCATTTGGTCGCTGGACTGAATACTGCCTGCTGGCACGTCGAATGGGGCCAGACGCAAGACATTGGCCACATCGGTCATAGACAACCCAAAGCTGGTTAGGCGCAGCGGGTCAACCGAGACTCGCAACACGCGCTCGCGGTCGCCATTTAATCGCACGTCCGCTACGCCGGGAATACTTAAAAACAACGGTGCGAGGTCGGTATCGACTTTTTCAGTGAGGGTTTCCAGATCCAGAGAATCACTCCACACCGCCAGACTAACCACCGCTTGTGCGTCGTTGTCAGCCTTGATAATCGCAAGTTGCTCTACATCGTCGGGTAACTGGCGCTGCACCCGGCTAACTGATTCACGGGTTTCGTTGGCCGCATCTTCTAAGTTGATACCGGGGCGAAACTCAACTCGTACCCTGGCTGAATTCTCTTCACTCTGCGCGTAGATATTCTTTACGCCACTAACACGCGCCACTGCGCCTTCAAGGTGCGCGGTCACTTCCGCATCAACAGTTTCGGGTGATGCGCCCGGGAATTGCGCAGTAACGGTAATAGTAGGCGTATCTACATCGGGCAACTCACGGACTTCAAGGCCATTCAGTGCGGCGTAACCGGCGATGGCAATCAGCAGATTCAGTACAATAATAAGGACGGGGCGGCGAATCGACAGTGAAGGCAGGTCGTTAACAGCCTGATTCAGGTTACTCATTCACGTTGCCTCGTGCTAATGAGGTGGTGACTTCCTGGCCTTCACGTAAACGCTGAATGCCTTCAGCAATTAACAGATCACCTTCGCCAAGTTCACCGGTAACCAGAATGGTGCCGCGCAGGCGTTGATGAACACTGACATCAACTCGCTTGGCTTTGCCTTCAATTGCTTTGTATATGTATGCACCGGTAGCGCCCCATAGCAACGCTGATTCAGGGATGGCGGCATAGCGCTCGCCGTGCATTGTCAGGTTGACTCTGAAACTCATACCCGGGCGATACTGATCGTCAGCATTGTCGAGTAAAGCGCGAGCAGCCATAGTCCGGTCGGTGGTATTTATACGGGAATCCAGCTGCGCAATACTGGCATTTAAGCTCAGTGTACGGTTTGACCAGGGTTGTAACTCAACCGAGGATTCGCTTTGTAGCAGGCCTACTGCAGACTCAGGTGCGCGGAAGTTTACATACAGCGAACTGCGATCATCCAACGTAGTCACTGCTGTTGTGGTAGTAATTCGGTCACCAACTTCAACGTCGGTTAATCCAACAAAGCCACTAAAAGGGGCAATAATACGGCGATCGGCCAAATCTGCTTTTGCCTCATCCAGCGTGACTTTGGCAAGGTCGCGAGTCGTTGTGGCTAAGTCGATGTCGCTCTGTGCAACCGCGCCTCTGGATTGGCTGTCCAGCAAACGTTGTAATGCGCGCTCAGCTTCCTTGAGTTGAATTTCAGCACGCTTTACAGCGACGACCTGGCGACGGTCGTCCAGGGTAAGTAACACATCGCCTTTATTCACATATTGACCCGGACGAAAATCGATAGCCGTAACTTCATCGGCAACGGCTGGGTAAAGTGTTACCGCGCGAATGGCTTCAGCTGTCCCAACCGCCTGAACGGTTTTTTGTTCGTGTTGGAATTCTATTTTGTTGAGGACGACCAGTTTTGGTCTGTTTCCACCCCAGCTTTGGGCATGAGAAAGTGGGCTGGTTAGCGCAAGGCCGAGCCCGAATAAAAATAAGACTGTTCTTGTTTTTAGGTTTTGCATGTTGTATCCATTGTTAGTGAGCCAATAGCCAGGTCGGCTCACAACGTTATCGGCAAATAATAATGCTTATTATTACTAAAGCATTGGTTACACACTACCCCATGAGTTGTAGTTCAGCGTATTCCCGATACAGTGTGTCGTTTTTCATTAATTCTGCATGTGTACCCGCGTTTCTGATCTTACCGTTTTCCATAACAAGAATGCGGTCGGTCATTTGTACAGTCGCGAGGCGATGGGCGATCACCAAAGTGGTCCTACCTTTTATAAGGTTGTTCAATGCTTGCTGCACTTTGTGTTCGCTCACCGCGTCCAGAGCACTGGTTGCTTCGTCGAGGAGTAAAATAGGGCGGTCAGCCAGAATGGCCCGGGCAATTGCAATTCGTTGGCGTTGTCCACCGGACAACTTCACGCCTCGCTCTCCCAGTTCTGTAGCGTAGCCGTCGGAAAGCGTGTGAATAAACTCGTCGGCATAGGCCTGCAGCGCGGCTTGCTTTACTTCTTCGTCACTGGCTGTCGGCCGGCCATAACGAATGTTTTCTGCCACGGTTGTGGCAAAAATAACGGGCTCCTGGGGCACGATAGCAATGTGCTCGCGCAAGCTTTGTAACGACAGCGTATTAATGTCGTGTTCATTAATAGTAATCCGCCCCCGGCTAATGTGATAAAAGCGAAGCAACAGCTGAAATAATGTCGATTTTCCTGCGCCGCTTGGTCCCACTAATGCCACACATTCGCCAGGTTGAATGGTAAGGCTCAGGTCCGTGAAGAGCGAAGATGATGGCGTATAGCTAAATTCAACCTGATCAAAATGGATCGCAGGCGGTTCATCGCATATGGCGGGTTGCGTTTCTCCTCCCGCGTTGTCTGGTTGAGTGGCTAATAATTCCAGCAGGCGCTCACTGGCGCCAACACCTCGTTGAATTTCACCCAGTACTTCACTGACTGTTGCAATGCTGCTTCCGGCAAACACGGCGTAAAACAGAAACGCAGATAGCTGTCCGGCAGAAATTTCTCCGGTCAGTACCTGGCGAATCCCCATCCAGCCAATGCCAATAATTGACAGCATACTGACCAGCATAATGATGCCGATTAACATCGAACGAAAATGAATGCGCGTAGAGGCAGCTTTTAATGCAGAGTGAACCGTATTGGCAAATTTTCCGCGCTCGACTGATTCTGCGGTAAAGGCTTGTACTACCATGATTTCATGCAGAGTTTCGTCTACCTGAGCGCCGATGTCTGCAATTCTGTCCTGACTTAATCTGGAATAGGTGCGTACCTTCGGTGCGATGATTCGAAGTGGAATGAGGATTAGCGGCACAGCACCGAGTACGCACAGTGTGAGTAGGGGACTGGTAATAGCCATAAGAACAAGGGCGCCCACAAATCCAATAACGGAACGAATGGCCATGGATAAGCTCATGCCTACCACGGTTTGAATAACCGCCGTGTCGTTGGTAAAGCGTGAAATAACTTCACCCGTGCGGGTCTCGGCAAAGAACCCTGGCGGGAGTGATAATAAATGATTGTAAACGTTAATGCGGATATCGGCGCTGATACGTTCGCCCAGCCAGGTCATAAGGTAAAAACGAAAATACGTTGCCAGACATCCCAGCACGGTAAATGCCAGTACCCAGCCAATGGCGGTATTGAGTTTATGCAGTTGCTCGGCATTCATGCCTTCGTCGACGGTCAGTTTGATACCTTGGCCGAGTAACAACCACGACGATGCAGCCACAAACAGTGCCAATAAAGCCAACACAACGTGTTTTTTATAGGGAGATAACAGACTCAGTAGCCATTTAAGGACGTCTTTAGTGGTGATCAAGGTAGCCTCTGGGTGGTGTGCTAAACAGGCAAGTGATTGTCGCTACATCAATTTTCTACAAAAAATAACGAAAACCGCCATGCACTAACGTGTTGATTATGATACCCCGATTTTGCAAATTCGATCACTGTTTCACCTGTTCCTTTAAGGCGTATAGCTTAACTCGCTGCGTCAAACAGGATGAATAGCGGAAAAACTTTAATGGTTATGCGCTTTTATCGTGCTTTAACCTTGCAATTTGTTGCTGGATACGTATAATTCCGCGGCCTTTCGCCTTGTACGTTGTGTATACAGCGCAGGCAAAAGGTAAGTTAACGGTAACGCTACAACGAGTTTGAGGCATTTATGGTTACTATTCGTTTACAGCGTGGTGGCGCCAAAAAGCGTCCATTTTATCAAG